>Ga0209022_1000153_pt1 | contig 93280 bp, 64 predicted proteins | sample PinacodermPK_FD_187300 | JGI IMG/M metagenome (GOLD analysis project Ga0209022, IMG submission 187300) | Host-associated microbial community of the marine sponge Aplysina aerophoba from Gulf of Piran - sponge pinacoderm, lysed by proteinase... | ecosystem: Host-associated > Porifera > Sponge >... | reverse complement strand
TTAGCCTGATTGGATATACCAGCGATAGTTGAACGGGAAACAAGCCACAAGTAGGCATAAGCCCTCAAAACAGCTTTTTGATCGTCATTTAATCTTTTTTCATTTGTGATGATTGTATCCAAAATATTTTGGAAAGCCTTGAAGTTTTTTTCTGGGCCTGAATAGTAGCCCACCATGGCAACCATTTTAGCATGTAGAAATATTCGATTGAATACCCTTGCAGTCTCAATAGTAGAAATATTTCCGGCATATTTGATGATAGATATAGTGTTGCTTTCCTTGAAATTTGCTTTGTAATATCTCGGATCAGGTGCAAAAACATAGCCTAGTTCATCAGTGACAATTGCAATTAAATCTGTCGGGGAGTATTCTTCCCTAGAGGTATCGCCTTCCACTACTTTTTCCAATAACTCACTTCCAGTAACATATCCATGATGTTCTTCTACTATATGGTCTACCCAATCAGTAAAATTTTTGATTTTAGCCTTTTGTTCATTAGACCACAATTCCCGCGGTATTAAACAGATATAGCATAAATCTTCTTGTGTCGAATGATAATCATTCAGATATTCAGTTGCTTCATTTAGCTCATATCGTGCATTATAAAAATGGTCGCTCAACTCACCAATAGGGAGGTGGTCGAAGTTGATTTGCCGAAGGGACCGATCAGGTGTAAACTTAGTTCTTAACAAGCTTGAGTTTAACGGCCAATAGAAAAAGGAAAATGGATAATCTTCTCTGGGAGGATTGTTCACCTCTGGAAGATTTTTTTCTATTAGGATCGAAAACCATTTGTGGGCATCATCTTCTACATCTAGCTGAATATCAGTCTCATAATTAAATCTCTTAGCTAATACCAAGTATGCAATCCACGTAGTTAAAGGTTTCTTTTTCGAAGCCCAAAGCGATAATTGGTACTCCAGCCAAGGATTATCTAACTCTTTGGATACCGTAATCCTTTTTAAATTGACCACTTCTGGACGTAAAACAGCCATGACTTCCAACAGATGCTTAAGATATATATTAAGCTTGGGTTGGTATGATCTAATCATATTGCTGACACGTACAATTTCATTAAAGATCTCCTGATATTCATCATCATCAATATCCTCCCTTTCTGAGTCAATAATTACTCTGCGTTCTAGTCCTCCAATGTAAAGGATAAGATAATCCAACTTTACCTTGGAATCTGATCGATCTGAACTTAACCACCGGAGATATTTATCAGCCCAATCGGTTGGATAACGATCATACCAATAATGATCCCTATCGTAACCTGAAATGTGATATGAGGGAGATAATTCATAATTCAAAGTTCGTTCAGAAATTAACGAAACATCTTGTTTAAATTGGTTATACGCAACCAATATATCACCATGATAGAACAACCCTCCAGTAATTTCAATGTTTCTATGGACCACTTTTTGCCCAGGTCTAACCCAACGGGCAAAGGTTAATCCATCGGAAGGCGAACCAACCTTATCAACAGTTGAAGAAAATATAGACTTCCAGAGGCTGGGTTTGTCGGGATTATTAGTTTTTGGGATAGTACTAAGAAAGTCATCTTCCATTTTAAACATTCGAAATAATCTTGTTAAAACATTCGTTATGGAATAACTGATGTTACCTGATAATTCGGCCATTTCAATCAATAGACTCTTGATCGCCAATTCTAGAATGTCATCACAATTATCTACATAAGGATTCTGTAATCTAGAAGGGCAAGGTGATGCTAGTTGCCATAGTAAAAAGGTTTTCAAAGACTTTTTTTCCAATTTGCTAAGAAAAATGTTATCCTCAATGATTCCCTCAATGAAATTGATCTGTTCGGTGGTCACTTCTTTATTAGCGGTTCTAGCAATTAGAATACAACCATAGATGGTCAATTCCATGATTTGGTGTATGGAAGAAAGTTTCCAAGACGCCCACTCTTTATCAAAAAATAACCCCACTTTACCATCAATTTTCAACTTTGATGCATAATTAGAATGATGAGGAATGATTACTATGCCAGAATGGTATGAAAGTAGATGGAGATTCTTCTTTTCCTTTGATAATAGCTTTTTGATAGGCTCTAGTCCAGTGAATTTCCATAATTCCTTGAAATCAATGACAAAGGGACCCTTTTCACGAAATTTTGCATTAGCCCAGGCATAAAAGTTTTTAATTAATTCAATTCCCTTTGGGTCATACAAGCCTCGTGGCATCATAAGAGTCGCAAGGGCATCGGATTTTGATGATGATTGTAGTTGTAGGTATGAAGCATAAGAATCGACATCTTTTTTACATTCTTCAATAATCGTATAGTAATGATAAGAGCAATGTGAAAAGTCATTTATTTTCCATTCTATTCTATTAAATCTTCCATTTGAATTATCCAACCCTTTGTTTAAGGGAGAATAATGACTATTCCATTGATTGGGTCTTAGCTTCTGATCTTTGGGATAAAACCTTTTAAAGATTTGAGTAAACCGTTGATAAATTTTGTCTCTACAAAGTTCAAATCTTGGGGACAATGTAATTCTCGAGGTTGTTTTATAATGAGCAAGCGCTAATTCGGGAGTTAATGGAATGTTTTTTTCGTGATATATAGTTAGAATACAGTTGACCAATATAGAATCAATAGTAGGATGATTTAATAAATGATTTATTGGCAGCAGATTGGGCCTAAGAATGACCATAACTTCCATTAGCTTCTTGATGCCATTGAGCAGATAGGAATGGATATGATTAAAAGAAGTTAGTAATCGGTATAATTCCTTAAACAATTCAACATACTCATCATCAGAAACTAATTTTAGTCGAGCATCCACAAGTATTCGGCGCTCAATACCAATGAAATAAAATTCGACAAATCCATGAGGTATATCCGTTTCGGTACGATCAGAAGCTAACCATTTCAGATAATTACCCTTTTCAGTAAGGGTAAAATATTTATAGTTGATAATAGGATAATATCCATGATCCTTGAGGGAGCCCTTTTTCAAAAGACGAACCTTCAAATCTGTGTTGATAAGTGATGGATCTGTGTCACTCAGAGTTAGATCAAGCATCTTTGTCCCAAGGTAAAAATACCCGCAAGAGATTTCTAGACCATGGATGGTGACTTTTTCCCCTTTTTTAATCCAACGAGCATCATTTGGTTCTAGTAGTGCCTTGGATATTCGTATTTTCTGGAGGTAAGTATCATCAATGTTAAAATCTTCTTGGAATGTATATCTCTGCTCATCCATAAAACATTTTTTTAGGGCAAGGTTATATTGGATTGGTGGCTAATCTAAAGGTTTATATTTTCTAGGGTAGGGTAACAAAAGACTTCTGCAGTCGACTGTATTTCGAGACACACTTTGACTTGTAATTCGGGAGTCGCAAAACTACTTAACCGGCTCATAGTTAATTGATCTTATTGTTACAAGCCCCAGAAAAGTATTCAAACGGAATGAAGACTGTATTTCAAACTTCTTTAAAAACTAAAATATCCACCTAGTTGGAATAGCACAATCTCAGGAGAGGCTTCAGTCCCGATGTGAAGAGATAATCGTGCCCCGTATTTTCTGCCAATGGCTAGGCTTGCTCCGTAGGTATAAGAAACAACACCTCCATCGTATTCAATACCTGTTCTTAATTCGGGACGCAATAACCAATGTGAGCGGCCTAACAATAGAGAGCCTCCAAGTCGATTTGCAGACCCGATTAAATTCACTGCTTCATTCTGGCATCGGAAGGTCTCCACAGTCCCATAAAGAGATAATGGCCCAACAACCTGTCCAGTGATGCTAACATAATGGCCAGGGCACGAATCTTTCGATGCCGCTCCAACTATACCTCCTTCAAGAGAGAAACGCCCTAATGCGTTTTCTTCTTGGGCCATCATTTGGGTTGAGGAAACCAGAAAAATAATGATGAAAAACTTAAACGCTGAAATATTCATGATTGTATGGTTATTATTTTCAAATTTAATATAAAGGGAGATATATTAGAAATTTCATTTCTCTTTTCGGTTTACCCATTAGTTGACTCATCAAAAGAAAAGGGCACTGCAATGAGAATATAATCAATACAGCACCCTTTTTATAATATAAAGGCTATTACTCTGTTGGGTAGCCCGGATTTTGAGTAAGTGCCTCAGACACCTGAAGTTCTTCCTTCGGTATCGGAAGTATCTTTCTAAAATCTTCCAATTCGAGTATTTCTCCAGATTTATCCAGTCTAACCAAATCGAAAAATCGGTGTCCTTCGAAGTTCAGTTCTGCTCTTCTTTCGTATAGCAGAGCATCTATGTAAGCATCATGTGATTGAAGACTCTCAATTGCTGGCAGCCCAGCTCTTTCCCTTAGTATATTCAAATCCGAGATTCCAGCATTATGATTATTGTCTTTAAAAACCGCCGCTTCTGAGCGTATGAGGTAGATCTCTGCTAATCGTAAGACCTTGGCATTGTTATCATTACCGCCACTTGGATATTTCGCCGATTTATTTTTGCCACTCCTGACAGTTAGGAGTCCACTTCGGTTATCTCCATCTTGGAAAAATTCTACAAGGGATGCATCGGCATTAAATTCGTCTCGGCGAATTAGATTGGTATTGAAACTACTTTGATCCTGGTCATTGTACTCAACTTCAAAAATAGATTCACTAGTCTTATCGGTAGTATTATAAATACTTTCTAAAGATGATTCGAGGGAAAATCCGCCTTCTGTGATTACCTTGTTGGCATCATCAAAAGCACCTTGGTAATTTTTGCGGTATAGATTGACTCGGGCACGGAGACTTAAAGCACCCCATTCACTGAATGTTCCAGTTGTGGATGTGCCACTCAATAGGGGTATGGCTTGGTCAAGGTCTTTGATAATCTGACCATAAGTTTCAGATACACTACTTCTGGACAAATCAGGAATCTCGTTGAAGTCATTGTTTGGAATAGGTTCAAGCAACAGCGGTAAACCGTATGCCGAATCTAGATTGTAGTGCTCTCCGAAAATTCTTAGTAAATCAAAATATGCCAGAGCCCTAAGCGTTAGGGCTTCTCCTAGTATTCTGTCTGATGCTTCGATCTCAGCCAGTTTGGAGATTAAAAAATTCGCTGAATTGATAACTTCGTATATATCAACCCAACAATTGGTTATCCATAAGTTATTTATTGGAACCACTTTTTTATCTAGTTCTTGTTGCGAGTCATAAAATCCTTCATAAACCGAATTATCAGCTAATAGATCAGGTGTCAAAACGTAATAAGACCCATAATAGTCTTGATCTTGCATGGAGGAATATATGCCACTCAAAACACCCTGTGCTGACCCAGCATCTACTAGTGCCGTGGCCGTTGGTAAACTAGTTTGAGGATCGGGTTCCAATACATCACAAGAGAAGATAAAAACCGAAAATAAAAGGAAAGTAAATGTTTTCTTCATGATCATTTCAAATTTAAATACCGACACTTATTCCAAAAACTACACTACGAGTTTGCGGTAGAGTCCCAAAATCACTTCCTGCCAATCTTAGGTCTCGAGCATTTTGGCTTATTTCAGGATCCAAGCCAGTATAGTTTGTAAGAGTCAAAAGGTTCTGACCTTGAAGGTATAGCCTCAACCTATTGATTTTCAATTTTTCAAGCATATCGGAGTGAAAATCATATCCGAGAGTTATTGTTTTTAATCGAACAAAGGATCCATCTTCAAGCCATCGTGTAGAATACTCTCTCCAATTTTTTTGGGTTAGTGAGGCTCTGGGAATATCCGTTACATCCCCAGGTTCCTTCCATCGATTTTTAGCTAGAACATGATTATTCCCATCAGGTAAAACAAAAGAACCAGACAGTCTGTTAAATCCTAAATTTTCATAACTGGCTCTACTGTGGTTGAATACTTCTTGACCCATTATAAATTGATATACTACATTCAAATCAAATCCTTTATAATCTATGGTGGTACTGGAACCTCCAAAATAATCCGGCCTGGCATTTCCCACAATGGTTCGATCACCATTATTAATTTCTCCATCATTATTTGTGTCTTTCCATCTGATATTTCCTGTTTGAGGATCTACACCATCTTGATCAATAAGATAAAATGTTCCAATTGGATGTCCTTCACTGAGCACATGTGAATCAGAGATTACCTGGTTGTTTATTGCTAAACTTTTAATTTCATTTTTGATGAATGAAACATTGAATGAACTTTCGATCGTTAGGTCTCCGTAGTCTTTACGCCCACTAATTAAAAATTCCAATCCTTTGTTTTCTACTTCTCCTATGTTGTCAGTGACTGAGGAAAATCCAGAAATTCCCGGAATACGACGATTCAAGAGCAGATCACTGGTGTTTTTAATAAAGTAATCGGCCGTTATATTCAACTGGTTATCTAAGATACCTAAATCGATTCCAAAATTTAGTTGAGAAGTGCTTTCCCAACCAAGACTTTGATTGCTCAGCTGGGTTGGAACCAAGGTGGCACCAGATCGATAAGAACCGATTCCATAAAGGCCTCTAGAAGCAAAATTCCCGATTCCATCTTGATTTCCGGTAATCCCATAGCTACCTCTTAATTTGAGATTAGATATAAATGCCGAGTCTTTTAAAAAGTCCTCCTGGTTTACTCTCCATGCTACTGATCCGGATGGGAAAAATCCAAATCTATTTTCTTCCCCGAACCGTGAGGATCCATCAGATCTTCCTGTAAGAGTAACTAAGTATTTATTATCGAATCCGTAGTTCAGTCTAAAATAGTAGGAAGATAATCCCCATTTTGTACCACTGGTGGAACCGCTAGTTATTTTAGCTGCAACAGCCAGTTTTAAAAATTGGTCACTGGGAAACTTTTGAGCGTCTATGCCCACGAAATTTCTATTCGAAGCTTGAAATGAAGTTCCTAATACAGCATTTAAACTATGTTTTAGACCCAGGTCTGGGCTAATAGTGAAATAGTTTTCAGTCACCCATGTAAAATCTTCAAGAGAATCATAGTAGCCCAAACCATCGGCGCTGGCATTAGAAGATTCTCTAGCTATTGAAGGTGTATATGCTTCATCCACTACACTAGTATAGTCAATAGATGTTGCATGTTTAAATTTAATGGCATCAGAAAAAGTCACTTCGGCAAAAATGGTTCCCAGCCCTCTTGTTGTTTTGGTAAATCTATTGTACTGTTCGGCTACCAATAGGGGATTGTCAAGCATCCACCAACCGAAATAGTCAAAAGGATCGGCATAGTTTCCATCTTCTTCAAAAACGGGCATCAACGGATCTCCAGCAAGAGTATTGATTACCACACCATAGAGTGAATTATCATTAATCGTTCGATCCGAAACTGTTCTGCTAACAAGTATATTAGAACCAATATTGAGCCAGTTATTTATTTCTGAATCTAAATTCAACCGAGCACTAAAACGTTTAAATCCTTGGCCGACTTGAACCCCTTGTTGATCATAATAGGCCAGGGAGCTGAAGTATTTTGTCCGTTGGTTTCCTCCTGTTAAAGAAATATCGTGGCTATGAATTGGAGCCGTTCTAAATATGGCACCATACCAGTCAGTTGTTTCTAAGTCAACATCATCGGGGTCCTGTCCCCATTGGGTCGAAATATAATTATCGGCGTAGCTAGTTCCTAAGTCTCTGTTGTCTTGTCTTGCTGCATCATTCATCAATTGTAGGTGTTCATGTGAGGTCATCATTTCGATAACATTAGTAACCTCTGAGAAACCGTAATAGGAATTAACCTCTAATCTTGGGGTTCCGGATTCACCTCTTTTGGTGGTAACTAAGACTACACCATTAGCACCTCTTGAACCATAAATCGCAGTTGCTGATGCATCTTTTAGAATTTCAATAGAGGCGATGTCTGATGGGTTGATATCAGCAAGAGAATTGGTCTTTTGACCACCAGAAAAAAGTCCTGAAAGCTCCTCTGAAATCATTGGAATACCATCAATAACGTAGAGAGGTTCACTACTTGCAGAAATAGACGTAGTCCCTCTGATTTGTATAGAAAGACCTGAACCTGGTGTTCCTGAAGGTGATGAGACATAAGTTCCTGATGCTCTTCCTTGTAGGGCAGCATCTAGACTAGATACCGGCAATCTGGCAATATCATTCCCGTCAATGCTTGAGAGCGAACCGGTTAAATCTGATTTTCTTTGAAGTCCATATCCGACACTAACCACGACTTCGGCCAGTTGTTCTGTATCTTGTTGTAATTGAACCTCTACTTCAAGTGATGACCCTACTACCACTTGTTCTTGGTTATAACCGATGTAGGAAAAAACCAAAGTATCTCCTTCAGAAGCAGAGATTGTGAAGTTTCCGTCGAAGTCAGACTGAGCTCCGATATTCGTAGATAGGACGACAATGTTCACTCCAGGTAATGGAGACCCATCTGAGTCAAACACCTTACCTGTAATAACTTGCTGGGAGTATGAAAGATAGCTTCCTGCAAATAATAGGATAAATCCCAGTAAATAACTCACATTAAGTTTTATCATAAATAGAATTGTTTATACATCATTAAGAAATTGATTAAGAAAAATTGTTGATATTAAAATGCGGTGGATTTGTTTGGTTATTGGTAGTATAAGTATTCATTATTTCTCCATAGGTAATTAATTTGGACGAAAAGGTAACTTAAATCCAGCTTGCGTTTGAATTTATAAATCGTGTTTTATATTTATCTCAAATAAATACAAATAATTTTCACATATTGCTAATAATTTGATTTCATTTTTACTAAATTGATAATGAGGATAATTACAATACAATTCCCAGAGGGCTAAGATTGAACTTGAAGCACTGAAATTTTGCTGATCCCAGAGTATTGTCTTTATATGTTGGCAAATCTTTTGAGAATAGTTTTTCGTCAATTTGGTTAGCAAAAGTGTATTTTATACTCCATATTTTTCTTCTTCTTCTATTAGAGCATAATAATTCTATTGGATAAAATGGATACGAATTGGATATATCCAAAGGAATAATGGCGTAAATTTGCAATTGGATAAAATGGATACAAATTGGATATATCTAATAAAATAGCATTTCAACCAGCCGTATTTCAAGACATCACACTAAAGTTAGGTGTTATAGATAACTTCAATTGGGGTTGGAATCATATTGAAAACAAAGAAAAAAAATATTTAAAAGAGTTACGCGATATCGCTACCATTGAAAGTGTAGGTTCATCAACCAGAATAGAAGGTGCTACCCTAAGCGATGAAGAAGTGAAGCGATTACTAAAATCGGTGCAGATAAGTAAACTTGATAACCGAGAAGAACAAGAGGTTGTAGGCTATTATGAAGCTTTGAAACTGATATTGGACCATCATAAGGATATAGACCTTTCAGAACGATATTTACACCAATTGCACTTCGTACTATTAAAGTACAGCAGTAAAGACCAACGCCAGAGAGGACAGTTTAAAAACCTATCCAATAAAGTCGTTGCTAATTATCCCGATGGTGAGCAAAAAGTAATATTCAGAACCACCGAGCCACATTTAACAGCTGTTGAAATGAACAATTTAATCTTGTGGACCAATGAGCAATTAGAAAAAAAAAGGCTACATCCTATATTAACAATTTCTGTGTTTGTGTATGAATTTTTATCAATACACCCCTATCAAGATGGTAATGGTAGGTTATCACGTTTACTAACCACATTCCTATTGCTGAAACATAACTATTATTTCATAGAATATTTATCGCTTGAACACATTATTGAAAAGAGAAAGCATATTTATTACCTAGTATTGATGGAAACCCAAAAAGATAGAGGAACACCTAATGAAATACTAGACCGTTGGGTGGTTTTCTTTTTAGAATGCCTTATAGACCTTAGCGAGAAATTAAAAACCAAATACAATATCTATAATAGCTTAAAAAGTAGCACTAATGATAGGCAAAAAAAAGTTCTGAATTATATCCATAAAAACAAGACCATACAGATAAAGGATTTGGAAGAAAACTTATGTGATTATTCCAGAAATACCCTAAAAAAAGATTTACAATATTTGGTTCGGGAAGGTTTTATATTAACTACGGGTTCTGGTCGTGGTGTATGCTATCATGCCAAAGATCAAAATCTGTAAATCGTCTTGCCCCCTAGTGCCAAATTGTTGTTTTAGCTAAAATAATGTTGCCCACGTAGGTTGCTCCCAGCGTAATATTCATCCCTGAAAATCAATACGGCATTTCCTTCTTTTTAGGTGATCAATTATTTCGGCAACAACAAAAGTACTTCCACAAACTAATATCATATCGTTTTCCACAGCCCGACTGAGAGCACCATCAAATGCTTCTTCAATACTAGGGTAATATTGATGATGAAAATTTAAATCCCCGGGTAAGTCATTTAGTAATTCAGACTTTGATTTGGCTCGCTCAACTTTAGGGGTAGACAAATACAAGATGCCCTTTTCAGATAAAAGACGAAAAATGCTTTTGTGTTCACGTCCTTTGACAAAGCCCATAACCAGATGTAACTTTTCAAAAGTAATGGACTCCAATTCAGTTAAAATCTCCTTAAATCCTTCGATATTGTGTGCTACATCAAGTACTACAAGAGGCTGTTGAGAAATCACCTGCCAACGTCCCATAAACGACGTGTTAAGAGCTGTATTGTTGATACCCTTAACTATTTGAAGGTCAATTTTCTCTATTTGTCGCAGCAAGTCTAAGGCTCCATGGGCCGTTTGAATATTCTTGTACTGATATTTTGGCCAATTAGGAGTCAATTCACCCATATATGGATATGGCTGGGAATAATAAAGAGGAGCATCTAAGGTTCTAGAAATATTTTCAAATACCTTATCAATGCCCTTCTGCCGTTGTCCAATTAAAACAGGAACTTTGTTTTTAATGATTCCACCTTTTTCATAGGCAATTTTTTCAAGCGTATCACCTAAATACTCAGTATGATCTAACCCAATATTGGTAATGACAGAAAGGATTGGACATACAATATTGGTTGCATCTAGTCTTCCGCCCAAACCCACTTCTAAAATTGCATAATCTACCTTTTCATATCGAAAATACTCCAAGGCCAATCCGATATTCATTTCAAAAAATGATAGACCCCACTGAGACAATACTTTGAAATGTGAATTAATGAATTGAAGCACAAACTCTTTTGGAATCTTTTTCCCTCCGATAGTTATTCTTTCTCTATAATCTAAAAAATGCGGAGAGATAAATAGTCCTGTTTTATACCCGGATTCTATCAATACAGAAGCTATTAAATGAGCTGTAGATCCCTTGCCATTTGTGCCGGCGATATGAATCAGCTTTAATTTAGATTGGGGGTTGCCTAAATAATCAGCTAAATTTCGTACCCTATCCAAACCTGGTCTATAACCTATTTTGCCCTTATTCTGATAATATGGAAGTTGTTCAAACATCCAAGCTAGAGCCTCGTTATAAGTTCTCAATGGAAAAGAAAAAATATATAAACAGCCGCTACAAGGTCTCCATAATTAATCTAACCCATCAATTTCAGAAATCTGGATTATTATTTACCAGATATTTAAAGCTACACACCAGAAAACAATTTTTCTAAACCATTCAATTGTAAATATCAAATTATAGTAGCAATCATATTAATTCCCAGGCACAACAAACCAAAACATAAATGTGCAACCGTTATGGAATAATTTGAAAAAATTTACAAAAACTATTTCCCAGGGGTTAAGTTAGTAAAGGACTCACAAAACAACATCTCTCATGAATATAAATGCGAAAAATCCAGCTAAAAAGCCTAAGAAAGCCAACCAGCCAATTTTCCGGAGATACCAAAAAAAGTTAATCTTCTCCATTCCCATAGCTACTACTCCTGCAGCCGATCCTATGATTAAAATACTTCCTCCGGTTCCTGCTGAATAGGCCATCAGATGCCAAAATTGATCATCCATAGGATATCCAAACATACCTATACCCGCCGCTACCAATGGTACATTATCAATAATTGCTGAAAGGATACCCAACAACCCGACAACGATATCGGAATTCGGAATAGCCCCATTTAAATCATCAGCAAAATGATAAAGCATTCCCAGTGATTCAAGGGCCGCTACCGCCATCAGAATACCCAAGAAAAATAAAATACTTGGCAGTTCAATCCTAGTTAAGGAATAGTGTAGTGGACTTGAGGTTTCATGAGCTAAATGATCCTCGCTAGGCTTACTAAGAGAGATGTGTCTTCGGGAAAAGATCTCACCACAAGTAGCCACAATGGCTAGAGATAACATCATTCCAATATATGGGGGTAAATGAGTAACAATTTTGAAAATAGGAACAAATACAATTGATGCAAGACCTATTATGAGAATAGCTAATCCCTTCGAGTGGGACTTAAATTGATCCTCTCCATCTCCTTTGATTTTCCCCTTGAAAACTGGCAGAAATGTAGCGATAATAAAAGGAGCTACCATACATAAAACCGATGGTATAACTACATTGATGATCAGTCCAGAAACGGTTACTTTGTTGGCAATCCAAAGCATAGTGGTGGTAACATCTCCAATTGGAGACCAAGCACCTCCGGCATTAGCAGCAACAACAATCATACCCGCCATCCAGAGTCTAAAGGATCTATCTGAAACGATTTTTTGAAGAATAGTTACAAGAACAATAGTTGCAGTCAAATTGTCTATGATAGCTGACAAGAAAAAAGCCAAAAAACCAAAAATCCACAACAGCCCTGACTTTGAGTTGGTTTTTATTAGATTTTTAAAAACATAAAACCCATTGAAATAATCAATTATCTCAACGATGGTCATCGCTCCAATCAAAAAAATCAAAATTTCGGCCGTCTTCCCTAAGTGATGAACCAGGACTCCATCTACATAAGATTTTTCTAGTTCCTTTAATTCAGTGTTGATTTCAAAAACCGGTAAATGTGCCAAAGACACGATAGCCCACAAAATAGCCATCATGGCCACTGCCGGTATTAATTTGTCGACTTTTAAAGTATGCTCTAATGTAATAGAGAGATACCCCAAAATAAAGACTACTAAAATGATAAGTTCCATAAAATTCCGTGTAAAATGTACTTAATTGGTTACATAAATAAACTTATGAAGCAACAATAGGGCGGTAAATTTTACCACTACTATGGTTTTTCGAACTGCCAGTTACACTGGCGTAAATGTTGTTTTCTTGTCGCAAACGTAAAACACCTAATAATCCAAAAACAATGGCTTCTTTAAATTCAACAAGTTCTTTTTCGGGAACTACCAACCGACTCTGGGTTCGATCTTTAATTGACTGGATCAAAAATTCGTTGTATGCTCCTCCACCAGTTACCAAAACACTTTTTGCATCCCCTATTTCTAAAGCAATAATACTGCTTGCATGATCTACATAAGTAGCCAACAAATCTTTGGTCGGACATTCAGCATATTTTTCTATCAAAGGCCAAATATCGCGTTCTACATCCTCTATCCCCAATGATTTGGGAGGCTCATATTGGTAATACTCTACATTTTCAAGTTCGTGCAAGAGTTCTTGAATAATTTTTCCTTGACTAGATAGTGTGCCATTACGATCATAGGAGAGTTTTTCTCTTGCTGCCAGGCGGTTAAGTACCGTGTTAAGTGCACAGAGATCATGAGCTCTCAATGGATCTTTATCAATACGAGTGAGATTGGCAAAACCGCCAAGGTTTAAAGCTGCAGCATATTGAGAAAATAATAGCCTATCACCTACAGGGACCAAGGGAGCCCCCTGACCTCCATAATACACATCCTGAACTCGAAAATCACATACCAAAGTACAACCCAGCATTTCAGAAAGTAAATTCTGATTACCAATCTGAATGGTAAATCCTTTTTCTGGTTGGTGTAAAACTGTATGTCCATGTGAACAAACAGCATCAACATAACCAATGCTGTATTTCAAAATGAACTCCGAGAGCAGTTCATAGAGTTTCAAACAATAATCATTATCCAACTCTTCTATTTCTTTTGGAGATAAAGTATGAGCTTTAGAAAGTCTCGTTTGCCACAAAGTATCATAAGGAATTGTTTGGGCCACTTCTATTTTGAATTTCCAATTGTCCTTTTCAATCCAATAGTCCACCAAGACAACATCAACCCCATCTAGCGAAGTACCAGACATAGCACCCAAAACGCGGTACTTATTTTTGAACAAAGTATAGGATGAACTCATATTTTAATTTTCCTAAAGAGAATAAACCAACTCGGTAAAAATAAATAGAAAATAAAATTTAACCACTAGTGAAACCATCAAAGATTACAATATTTCATCAATTAAGACTATAAATTGAACAATATATACCAAACCAAGCAATATTTTATGGTATATATACTATAATGATTCAAGTTGAATAGATTTGGTAAAAATTCCGCCTGAGTTAAGTAATTTTGTTCATTACCTTGGTCAAACAGAGATGGTATGTTGATCGAAAACAAAAGTCTTTACGATTCCTTTTTTGAACACGATAATTGTGGTGCCGGATTCATTTGTAGTCTTCGGGGTGAGCGTAGCAATGATATTATCCACAAAGCCTTTGATATCCTAGTCAAATTGGAACATCGAGGTGCAAAAAGCGCCGATGGCAAAACTGGTGATGGAGCTGGCCTTCTAATCGAAATACCCCATAGATTCTTTATAGAAAAATGTCCTTTTCGACTTCCTGATTTTCAAGAATATGCTGTAGGGATGGTTTTTCTGCCAGTGAAACAAAATCAGCAGGAGTATTGCGTCCAAATCCTGGAAAGAGAAATCAATTACCAAGGACTAGAAATATTGGGCTGGAGAGATGTAACTGTTGATAGAAGTGTGTTGGGTAGGATTGCAGCAAACACAGAACCCATCATCAAACAAATATTTATTGGTAAAGGGGGGAAAGAAATAAATCAGCACCAGTTCAATATCCAGCTCTACAAAGCAAGAAAAATTGCAGAACACAAAATATCAAAATCTAAACTATCACAGAAAAGTTTTTTCTATTTACCCTCTCTTTCTCCAAGGACCATAATTTATAAAGGTCTGATTAGAGCGCAAGATATCAGCCAGTACTATACCGAATTGACTAGCCAATTGTTGGTGACTCGGTTTGCACTAGTTCATCAAAGATTTTCAACCAATACTTTCCCATCTTGGGAACTTGCGCATCCTTTTAGGTATATGTGTCACAATGGGGAAATCAACACCTTTAGAGGAAACTTTCTAAGGATGTATTACAGGCAAGAAAAAATGTCCGATCCCCTTTTTGGTGAGCATATGAATGAAATTTTCCCCATCATACCTTCAGGAAAATCTGATTCCGCTTCCATGGATATGGTCATTGAGCTGCTTTTGGCAACAGGACGAACTCTACCAGAAGTAATGATGATGTTGGTCCCAGAAGCTTGGGAAAAACACAGCTCAATGCCTGACTATAAAAAAGCCTTTTACCACTTCAATTCTTGTATAATGGAACCTTGGGATGGTCCAGCATCAATCCCTTTTACTGATGGAAACTACATAGGAGCAATCCTAGACCGAAATGGCCTTCGTCCCTCCAGATACACCGTTACAAAAGACGGATATGTGGTGATGTCTTCGGAAACTGGGGTGCTTGAAATAGCCCCTGAGAATGTTGAGTTTCACGGAAGGCTAGAACCAGGAAAAATGTTTTTAGTCAATATGGATGAAGGTCGAATCGTAGATGATCTAGAAATCAAAAAAGATATTTGTACCAAAAGGCCATATCGTCAATGGCTAAATGACAATCTATTACCTCTTAAAAAAGTTCCTTACCTCAATGAGCCCTTACCTATTGAGAACGAACCATTCGCTACAAGATTGCGAATATTTGGTTATACACATGAGGATATAAAGACAATCATTACACCTATGGCAATTGATGGAAAAGAAGCCATAGGATCAATGGGGTCTGACACTCCCCTAGCTGTTCTTTCCCAAAGGCCCCAACTACTCTATAACTATTTTAAGCAATTATTTGCTCAAGTAACCAATCCTCCGTTGGATGGAATACGAGAAGAAATCGTAACAGATATAAGTCTTTCTATAGGAAGTAGTTACAATATTTTTAGGATTAATCAAAATCATGCCAAAAAACTACACATAAATAACCCTGTTATTTCTAATGCAGATCTGTATAAAATAAAACATATAAACCACCCCGATTTTAAGGCTATATCCATATCAACCCTATACAATTTAACTCATGGGTTAAACGGCCTTGAACATTCTCTTTCAACCATGCTTCTGGAGATTGAAGATGCATTAGATAGAGGAATCAACATCATCATTTTATCTGATCGTTCTGTGGATGAAAAGATGGCTCCAATTCCTATGTTGTTGGCATGCTCCCATGTTCATCATTCTTTTCAGCGCAAGGGAAGAAGGACCGAATTCGGTATTGTAATAGAATCTGCTGAACCCCGTGAACCACACCACTTTTCGTGTCTTTTTGGTTATGGAGCAAGTGCAATCAATCCTTATCTAGTCAATGAAATTATTGCCCACAAAGTCGAAGAGGGTGCTATTGACACTACTGTCCAAAATGCTGTACAGAACTTCAATATTGCTATAGGGAAAGGGATTGTTAAGGTAATGAATAAAATAGGCATTTCAACTCTTCATTCTTATAGGGGAGCTCAAATTTTCGAAGCTCTTGGATTGTCTCAGAGATTTATTGATACTTATTTCTGTCAAACTCCCTCAAGGATAGAAGGTGTTGGGCTATATGAGATTGAGAAGGAGGTGTTTTTCAAGCACCAGAAAGCCTATACTTATGAACAAAAATTCGGTATTCCTCTTGAAATTGGCGGAGAATACCGATGGCGCAGAGATGGTGAAGACCACAGCGTTAATCCCAAAACAGTCGCTCAATTACAGATTGCCGTCCGGCAAAATAAATGGGATAATTACAACAATTTTTCTCACTTGATAAACGATCAAAACAAGCGCTTGATGACACTTCGTGGGCTTATGGAATTTTCTTCGTTCGACCCAATAAAAATTGAAGAGGTGGAGCCGTGGACAGAAATTGTCAAGAGATTCAAAACAGGTGCCATGTCTTTGGGGTCACTAAGTCGTGAAGCCCATGAGAATTTAGCCATAGCTATGAACCGATTGGGCGGAAAAAGTAATTCAGGTGAAGGAGGTGAAGATCCAATACGTTTTAAGCCGGATGAAAATGGTGATCTTAGAAATAGTGCTATCAAACAAGTTGCCTCGGGTCGATTTGGGGTGACTAGTCACTATCTGAGTTCTGCCCAAGAGATACAAATTAAAATGGCTCAGGGGGCTAAACCTGGAGAAGGAGGACAGCTCCCCGGGAAAAAAGTTGATCCTTATATTGCTTCAGTTCGTAATTCTACCCCTTATGTGGGATTAATTTCTCCACCACCTCATCACGATATATATTCGATTGAAGATCTGGCGCAGTTGATTTTTGATCTCAAAAATGCTAATCGTCAAGCCAGGGTAAATGTAAAATTAGTTTCAGAAGTTGGGGTTGGGACAGTAGCAGCTGGGGTAGCTAAGGCCAAAGCGGATGTCATATTAATTGCCGGATTTGATGGAGGCACCGGAGCATCTCCACTTACTTCCATCAAACATGCTGGACTTCCATGGGAATTGGGTATCGCTGAAGTTCAACAGACCCTGGTCATGAATGATTTACGCTCAAGAGTTATAATTGAATGTGATGGTCAACTTAAGACAGGCCGGGATGTGGCTATTGCGGCACTTTTAGGAGCTGAAGAATTTGGCTTTTCTACTGCACCATTAATCGCTTCGGGGTGTATCATGATGCGCGCCTGTCATCTCAATACTTGCCCTGTCGGTGTGGCCACCCAGGATCCCGAATTACGGAAAAATTTTAAAGGCACTCCTGAACATGTGGTGAATTACTTCTACTTTGTGGCCCAGGAACTTCGAGGTATAATGGCCCAACTAGGATTTAGATCTATAAATGAGATGATTGGTCAGTCTCAGAAGTTAAATATGCGAAAAGCCATTTCCCATTATAAGGCTCAAGGATTAGATTTTTCTAAAATATTATTCAAACCTCAACCTGCCAAAGATGTTGATATTTACAATACCACCGTTCAAGATCATGAGATTGAAAACGTACTAGATTTACAGTTGCTCAAAACTCTTAAACCGTATATCAAAAAGGACATAGGAATTGTATTGGAGCATAAAATCAAGAATACTGATCGAGCTGTAGGTGCTATTCTGAGCAACGAAATTTCTAAACTCTACGGTGCAGATGGGCTCCCCCGGAATCAAATCCACATTGACTTTAAAGGATCAGCTGGTCAGAGTTTTGGTGCTTTCTCTGCAAAGGGGCTTTTCTTTAGAGTTATTGGCAACGCAAATGATTATTTCGGAAAAGGACTCTCTGGAGCAACCCTTGTCGCTCAGGTGCCCCCCGAGGCAACTTTTGTTCAAAATCAAAATATCATCATAGGAAATGTAGCCCTTTATGGTGCCACAAATGGATATGCCTTCATCAATGGAGTAGCAGGCGAACGATTTTGTGTTCGAAATTCAGGAGCTAAGGCAGTGGTTGAAGGTGTCGGTGACCATGGCTGTGAATATATGACCGGGGGAACGGTAGTTATACTAGGTCAGTTTGGAAGAAATTTTGCTGCCGGAATGAGTGGGGGTATAGCTTATCTGTACAGTGAATCCGGAAGTTTTGATAGCGAAAATTTCAATCTGGAAATGGTTGAATTAGAGGATCTTGATGCCGATGATCAATCAAAAGTTCATGAGTTAATCTCACGACATTTTGAATATACAAAAAGCCACTTAGCAAATCGTATTCTAAATCACTGGGAAGATTCCAAACAGCGTTTAATAAAGGTAATGCCTACTGATTACAAACGAGCACTTGAACTTATGGCTCAGGAAGTCGAAAAAAAAGAAAAATCTCCGGTTGAAGTATGGGAAAATTAAGGGGTTTCAAACAATTTAATAGAGTTGATGAAGATGCTGTTAATCCAAAAAAGAGGATTGGCAACTATAAAGAATTTACCAAAGATCCCGGAGATCAAAAATTAAGAGAAGAAGGGGCTAGATGTATGGATTGTGGCATCCCCTTTTGTCATGGTGGGTGTCCATTAGGAAATCTTATACCTGATTTCAATGATGCAGTTTATAAAAACGAATGGCAACGAGCCTTAAATGTATTACAGTCTACAAACAATTTTCCCGAATTTACAGGTCGATTATGTCCTGCTCCCTGTGAAGAATCCTGTGTTTTGGGGATAATAGAGCCTCCGGTATCGATTGAAATGATTGAAAAATATATTGCCGAAAGGGGATTTAAACAGGGATGGATTAAGCCGGATCCTCCATCGGAAAGAACCAATAAAAAAGTAGCCATTATTGGATCTGGACCAGCGGGTTTAGCGGCGGCTCAGCAATTGAATTTCGCAGGACATTGGGTTACTGTTTATGAGAAGGACAATAAAATAGGGGGGCTCCTTAGATATGGAATACCTGATTTTAAAATGGAAAAATCAGTTATTGATCGGCGATTAGCCATACTAAAAGCTGAGGGGATTAAATTTAGTTGCAATCAAAATGTCGGAGAAACAACATCTATTGATGAGATTTATGAGAATTATGATGCAATTCTATTGGCTATCGGTGCAGGTATAAGGAGAAAACTTCCCATACCAGGTCATGACTTGGATGGGGTCATTCAAGCCATGGATTATTTGCCTCACAGCAATCGTTATGTTGATAATCAAATTGAATTGAGCCCAATATACAATGCCAAAAACCGCCATGTGATTGTCATTGGTGGAGGCGATACAGGTTCTGATTGTGTCGGAACAGCAAATCGTCAAGGTGCCAAATCAGTCACCAACTTTGAAATAATGCCCAAACCTTCAAAGTTCAGAACTAGTGAACACCCTTGGCCCTATTGGCCTTTTACTTTATCAACAAGTTCATCCCACAAAGAAGGAGTTCATCGGAATTGGAGCATCATGACCAAAGAGTTTATCGGGGATAGAAATGGGCAAGTGACTCAGCTGAAGACAGTAGAAGTAGTATGGGAAAAAGACTCCTCTAATAATTACAAATTAGTCGAAAAACCCAACTCCCAAAAATTCTGGCCTTGTGATATGACTTTATTAGCATTAGGCTTTACGGGACCTGTTCAAAATTTAGCCCAAACTCTAAATCTAGGCATTGATGATAGCGGAAATATTATAGCAAATAATTTTCAAACTCAAGATCCCAAAATTTTCGTTGCTGGTGATGCCCGAAGAGGTCAATCACTTATTGTATGGGCTATTTCAGAAGGTAGAGATGCTGCTCATCATATTGATAAATACCTCATGAAAACTTCTACATTACCTCTAAAAAATGACTACGGTGATCTGCTGACACCAAAAGTGGGTTGATTTAACCTCAATTCACGAATTTAGAAGGCACCTCTTAAGATCGGGAGTTAGAGCCCTCCATGAGATCATTGAGTAAGTAGCAAAAAGGAATAAAAAAACCTCGTATTTATACGAGGTTCACATACTGTTAAACTACTGTCAATCAAGGAAGCACAGTTAGTCAGATGACTGGATCAAACTTTTTCCAAGCGAAACGCTGAACACGGCCAAAAATACATCAATAATCAACCAAAGGAGAATAAATGCACCTGAATCCTTCTCATAGCTGTCAGTAATCGTATCAAAGTAGTTGTGGAAAAACAACAAACCGATAACTACAAAACCGTAAAAATAAAAGCTCGGAGATGGACACTCTCTGCAAGAATTAGTTTGGGGTTTGTCTTCTTTCAAATTTCGATAACTGTAAATAATACCGAGAACAATTGCAACAATCATTGCAATATTAATAATCCCCCAATAAGGACTACTTGGCTGGGTTTCTGTCGAATAGTGATACAAGGGTTCAATAACGGTATGAATACCTGTAACAAGACCGACAAGAATGAGTAAAACTCCTGATAGTTTTTTCATGTGGCAAAAATTTAATTAAATGATGTCCAATATACGAATTTTTTGCATAGTTGACCATTTAATTTATCTATCTCCAATCATTTATAGATATTCTCTTCAAAACTGACCTGCTTGAATCAACTAAGCTGAACATAGTGCCTAATCACAAGGCAGAAAAAAATGATTTTACGCTATGTATTTTTGTGCTATTGGAATTAACAAATACTTTAAAAAAATCATTTTATAAATTGCAAAGGTATTTTGATTTATATGTATCAATTAATTGAAGGAACAAATACATGAATTTTAAAAATTGGTTAAGTCCCAATTAATAGAAAATATTGATGTTATTTTGAGTTTCCAAATTGAATGAACTTAAACCGTATAAAGTTGACTAAAAAGCCATATTTGATTCAAAGAAATCAGAAAATATTTTGTTGAAATCCTTGTACGCTAAATTTATTGGTCTTTTAGGGATAGATTTTGTAATCAAGTCCAAATGACGATTGAGATTTCTGTTAACTTATTCATTTGGTGTTGATTTGGGATTTAACATATTTTAACTACTCTAATGAAAATTGCACTTTTTTCCACATATTTTACTGAAGAGAATATTCAGATTATTCGAGATATTCATCGATATCTACATAGGGATGGACATCAAGTGCATTTGATTCAAAGTTTGGAAAAATATTTGAGATCGAATTATCAAAAGTATGATTACTTCGAACCCCAGCCCTTTGTGGATAGTGATTATGATTTTTTATTTTCCATTGGTGGCGATGGTAATTTGCTAGATTCTGTAACAATTGTCGGACCTACTGAAGTGCCTATCTTGGGGATAAATACGGGTCGGCTCGGTTTTTTGACTTCAACAAGCAAAGAATTTTACAAAAGCGGACTTGATTTATTGGTAAATGAAAAATTTTCCACCGTCAAAAGGACATTACTTGAGGTGGAAATAACTCCTTATATTTCAGCAATTAAAGATTTAAAGTTTGCACTTAATGAGGTTTGTGTGACAAGAAAAAATGATGTGAGTATGCTTCAGATAGATGCTGCCCTTAATGGAGAAAAATTAACAACCTATTGGGGAGATGGATTGATTATCTGTACACCTACAGGATCAACGGGATATTCACTATCTGTGGGGGGACCAATAGTCAGCCCTGAGAATTCATGTTGGGTTCTCAACCCAATTGCTCCACACAATATCAATGTTCGCCCGCTAGTTATACCTGATTCAAATACGATGCAACTAAATATTTCTGGTCGAGGAACGCATCATTTATTATCTCTTGATTCCCGATCTATATCGCTAGAATATGGTCATCTGGTCACCGTACGAAAAGCTAGATTTAGCATTAATACTGTTCAACTTCAAGGGAATAGTTTTTTTCGAACACTGCAGGAAAAATTATATTGGGGGAAGGACACCCGAAATTCAGAACAATGATTTTTACTCCTATAAAACTAAATTTTAACTGGGTAGGGTACATTCCAAAATCTTATCTCTTTTTAGGTTTGGTATTTTTTGGTCATGAATACAAAGGGATTTCTCAAGTTCACCAAGTAGGAGTTTTTCTTGGAGTTAGTAGTTTCCAGATCAGCGAGAATGCTGAAGAAGACTTATTAAAAGGTCTTGGGAGTTCATTTGTCGTTAGTGCTGTCTATCGCCTAAATTTAAATAGCTATTTTTCCATTCAGGGTGCTTTGAGTACTTTTGAAACTAGGAACCCTTTATCAAATTCATATCCATTATTTTCATTGATTAAAAATTCTGCCTTGTCTTCCAGAAACTTAGAAATGAGTGGCCGTCTTGAATATTGGCTGATACCCAGAGATTTTATGAATTGGGAAATCCCGCAATTTAGGCCATATATTTTTGCTGGGGGAGGGGTTCTCAGACAACGAATATATGCTCACCCACATCTTTGTTTTCAACATAGATCTGATTCGGAGGTTACTATTGAGGAAGCAATATCTATTTCTCAAGATGTAGAAAAAATTGGGAGTGGAGGTAACAAAAAATTTAACTTATCAGGAATTCTTTTGGGTGGGGTAGGCGTTTCTATTAATGCCTCAAGGTTGTTTAACTTTGGGGCCGAATTTGGGGCTCGTTACACGGGTGTTGATGATTTAGACTGTTATGAGAATGTCAACGGCAATGATTGGTATTTTTTTTATGGACTTTCTGCCACAATTTCTCTTAGGGACTTTCCACTAGTTAATTATTAGTTCGTGAAAATGTATTATAATGAACTTCCAAGACATGTGGCCATAATAATGGATGGGAATGGTCGATGGGCAGAAAAAATTGGAAAGCTTCGAGAATTTGGACATCAAAAAGGGGTAGAGGTCGCCATTGATATCGTCCAGCAGGCCTCCGATATGGGCATTCCATATTTGACTTTATTTGCTTTTTCAAAAGATAATTGGAAGCGTCCCCAAAATGAGATTTCGGTCATAATGAATCTAATGGTTGAATCATTGAAGAATGAATTTCAGCGCATTGTGGAAAGTCAAGTCAAAATAAACATCATTGGAAACTTGAATGACTTGTCATTAGAAGTTAGAGAAGTTCTGGATGAGATCGTACATAAAACTGCAGACCATAAAGGTCTCAATTTGACTCTAGCTATCAGTTACGAATCAAGAGAAGAAATCGTTAATGCAACCAAGTCAATTGTACAGGGAGTTATTAATGGGGTATATAAAATTGAAGACATCAATCAAAGATTGATAAACCAAAATCTTTATACTGCTGAATTGCCTTATGTTGATTTTTTAATACGAACAAGTGGAGAACAAAGACTGAGCAACTTTTTACTATGGCAATTGGGTTATGCCGAATTGTATTTCAATGAAAAATTCTGGCCTGATTTTACTAAGGAAGATTTTGAATCAGCTCTTTCGGTGTATTGTCAAAGAGAGCGTAGGTATGGAAAAACTGGACACCAAATGAAACAAAAGATTTTTGCGACTCAATAGATACCCTTTTTTTTTAGTTTTCATTTTTTTGCCCACATTGACTATCAGTCAAGTATCTGATTATGTTGAGGGCAAAACCTATACCTTAGATAGCATCAGCGTGGTTGGTTTAAAAACGTTCAATCAACAAACGCTTATCTCATATACTGGACTCTCGGTAGGCCAGCGAATCAAAGTTCCAGGGGAAACAATCTCATCAGTAATCAACAAACTATGGAATTTAGACTTGTTTAGCAATATCAATGTATATGCTACTAGAGTTTTGAACAACGATATTTCTTTAGAAATTGAAATTGATGAATTACCCACTTTATCCAAAGCTACATTCAGGGGAATCAAAAAAGGGAAACAGGATGCTTTGATTGAGGAGACTGAATTGACACCGGGTAAAAAACTCTCGGAGAGTTTTTTGACCAATACCAAAAACTATATTTTAAAAGAATTTAAAGAAGATGGTTTTCTTAATTCCAAAGTTACTCTAGACACTAGAGAAGACAGTCTGAAAGTCAATCAATCTGAATTGCTCATCTTTATTGACAAAGGTCCTAGAGTAAAAATATCTGATATTGATTTTAATGGTAATGAGGTGTTTAGGGATGGATTTTTGCGCAAAAAACTAAAAAAGACCAAAAAGAGAAATAGGGTTAGATTTTGGAAAAAATCAAAGTATATAGAAGAGGATTTCCAAGCAGATTTAATTTCATTAACTGAGCATTTAAAAGAAAGAGGGTATAGGGATGCCAGAATTATTTCTGATACGATTATAACTAATGAAAATAAAACCTTGGCAATCAAAATAGAAATTGAGGAAGGGAACAAATACTATTTTGGGGATATTGAGTTTGTTGGTAACACTGTATACAGCGACTATTTCTTAAAACAAAAAACAGGTATTCGAAAAGGAGAAGCCTACAATAGTAGTCTTTTGAAAAAGCGTATATCTGAAGTAGGTAACCCGGATGCAGACAATGTTGAAAACCTTTATAAAAACAATGGATATCTCTTTTCTAACATCAATCTTGTAGAAATTAGTGCTGAGCAAGACACTATTGATTTTGAAGTCCGAATCAGTGAAGGCAAGCTGGCTCAGTTTAACAAAATTTCGGTTTCGGGTAATGAGCGGACCAATGATCATGTAATTTATCGTGAATTAAGGACCCGACCTGGTCAAGTATATAGTCAAGATCAATTGGTTAGAACAATTCGAGAGTTGGGACAATTGGGGTTTTTTGATGCTGAAAAAATCAATCCCAGCTTTGACAATGCAGATCCTAATGCAGGAACGGTGGATATATCTTTTCCTCTCAGTGAAACCGGCGGAAGTCAAATTCAATTACAAGGAGGTTATGGTGGAGGTGGCTTTATTGGTACACTTGGATTATCGTTTAATAACTTCTCAATGCGAAATATATTCAATAGCCAAGAATACAAGCCTTTGCCTATGGGTGATGGTCAAAATTTGAGTTTGCGATTGCAGTCGAGTCAATTCTATAATACTTATAGCTTTAGTTTTTCAGAACCGTGGCTTGGTGGTCGGCAACCTGTTAATTTTTCTACCTCTTTCTCTCACACGGTACAATACCGGTATGATTATTTCACTGGTAGGGCTGACAAGAGTCAGTCTTTTCAAATAACTGGTGCTTCAGTTGGTCTAGCCAAAAGGCTGCAGGTACCTGATGATTATTTCCAACTTTCGCAAGCCATTGCTTATCAATACTATAATTTTAATAATTATTTCACAGGGTTATTCACATTTGGAAATGGTGTAGCCAATAATTTCACTTACGAGATTGCTCTTTCTCGAAACAATACTTTCACCAATCCTATTTTCCCTGTTGGCGGATCGACATTTACTATACGAGCAAAATTATCACCTCCCTATTCCTTTTTTTCTGATAGAGATTATGGAAATTTGGAAAATCTACCTGAATTTCAAGATTCTCAAGGGAATCCAAATCGTGAGCTCATTGATCAGGAACGATTCAGATGGTTGGAGTTTTACAAAATAAAATTCAATGGGACTTGGTATACTCAATTGGTGGATAAGTTTGTTCTAAAAGCTCAAGCTGATTTTGGCTTTATTGGTGCTTATGATAATAACCGGGGGTTGATTCCTTTTGAACGTTTCTTCCTCGGTGGTGATGGTATGCAGAATTATGCTTTAGATGGTAGAGAGAATATATCGTTGAGGGGGTATGGCAACCAGTCATTATCTTCTACTGATGGTTCTGTAATGTTCAATAAGTTTACTATAGAATTACGATATCCTATTTCGCTCAAACCGGCGGCTTCCATTTTTGCTTTGACCTTTTTAGAATCTGGCAATGGATACGATGGTTTCCGTGAGTTCAATCCATTTAATTCAAAAAGATCTGCAGGGGGTGGTGTAAGGATATTTATGCCAGCGTTTGGATTATTGGGTATTGATTTCGGCTATGGTTTTGACAGCCCGACATCTACTACAGGTTCGCCGAATGGCTGGGAAACCCATTTCATCATTGGACAGCAATTCTAATTGATTTAAAATCGAATAATTCCAATCTTATTTTAACAAAGATGTACCTATCACTATGAATTAAATTTGCGATATTTGCAACTTGTGAAGGTTATCTTTTAGTTCTCACTATCAATTCATAATTCAAAAATCATTAAAATGAAGAAGTCAAATATTTTTACTTTCTTTTTGGGTCTTATTTTCACCCTGGCCACATCATTAATTGGAAATGCTCAAAACAATTTTGCACACATCAATACCCAACAACTTTTGGGTGAAATGCCAGAAGTAATTGCGGTGAACAAGGAATTAGAAAATCTTGAAAAGCAATATTCTACTGAGTTAGATTCTTCAGTTAAGGAATACCAAACTAAGGCACAGAATTATGCCGCAGATGCAGAAAACCAATCTGATTTAATCAACCAGCAGAGATCACGGGAATTAGAAAGTATGCAGCAAAACATTGCTGAATTTCGTCAATCTGCCTCATTGGAACTTCAAAAAAAGCAGGGTGAGTTAATGAATCCGTTAATGGACAAAGCACGTGTTGCTATTGAAAAAGTTGCGGAGGCTCAGGGTTTCGATTATGTTTTGGATTCTTCACCTGGAGGTAGTTTGATCGTTTCAAAAGGAAAAGATCTCATGGCAGATGTGAAACGGGAGTTAGGGTTTTAATTCGTATTCTCAACCAATCAAGGCTGCTTTTGTCGAATCTTTAATACAATCCATTTCAAAGTCGCCAAATCGGGTACGTTCTTCTATGATTTGAGGACGCTTATCTATAGGTTCTCGGTATTTAATCTGACTTCTATTTCCCTTGTAGGCACCTCTCTTGGTTCTTCTTCTGGCATGACGTACAAATACAGGTATAGCTTTTTATATGCACTATCGCCTTTCTTATTTCCTTTTTTGGAATTTTGATTTATACACAAAAATTAACCTCTTTTTAATACCCTCTGGCAACTAGTTGCCAGAGGGTATATAATGTCGCGTTGGCGGGTTGGCTATACCAAAACGTAGTTAGCCTTTTAGTCCTTATATCAATAGTTTAAGTGAAAGGCTAACTACTATACACTATTCAAATAATTTCTAATTAACATTAAATGTTATACCTCCTCCTCAATGTGCATCTAAAAGATCCGTCAGTTCTTGTCTTTTAGCATTACTATTCCATACTGCGGAGTTACCACTTAACATGGTGGTTTCCTGCGGGTTGATTCATTTGAAAAACAATTCTGTATCTGAAAATATCAACAAAGTGTATGAAACAAGTGTCCATATGAAGAATAGATATGATTATCCAAATGGCATATTCAAAATCATAGTCTTGAGACTGCATTATCCAACCAATTTAAACGGCCTTGTATCCAGTCTCTGAGATATCTATATTCATCGTCTACAGACATGCCCACGTAATTATTAGGCCATATATATTCGCCTAGAATAGCCCATCGTTTAAAGTTTCTCTGAAACAAACCATTTTCTTCAAGTGTTACTCTCAGCGTATTTACACGATTTAAAATGGATTCTGTGGAAAACTGATCTGTGCGAAGTTCTGACCATCGTTCTTTGATTTTCCCTTTAAAATAGGGATCCGATAGTAGTCTTGACCACCAGAATGGAACTAGTTGAAAATGATTTGAACATCTAGAATTAAATTTGTATGACCAGCCTATGTGTCGTTCACCTTCACAATAATTTGCATTTCCAAAAGAGATATTAAAATCCCAAATGGGCCCCATAAACAGTTTTCCATTCTTATTATTCTTGTAGAAGAAAGTACTTAAGCGATAGGCATCGACATTTTTTGAAATCTCATTCAATAAAAAAAAGTCGACAAAACTATCTACATCTATATATTTTCTATATCCTAAACTTGGGTCTCTATAATCTTGAGAGGCTAGAGCATTCTCAAATTCTTTTATATAATTCTGGATATATTCCTTTTCTTCCTCTTCGATATCTTCAGCATCAGGGTATTCATAAAGAAATCTTATTGTTTTGCTAGATTCTTCAGTTTTTTCTTTACCGAAAGGGTCATATTTTGATTCCCAGCCCAGGTCATCAATAGAAAACGCTCGATCTTTTCCTGCGTTTTTGTCAATCTTGAGGATATACCCTCCGGTAATATCATCAGAGTCTACTTTTTTGATATCAACACGGTTTTTATCTCTCTTGATTTTTTCCATCAAAACATATGTCCCCTCGTAGTCTCCATTAATAGTGAGTTCGTAAAATGAAGTCCTAGTAGCATATCTTCCGATAGCGTTTGAAAGTTGGTAAATCAGTACATTTCGAATTAGTGTTTTATCACTATATGGTCCGTGTAAAATCCAGTCTTCTTCTTCTGGGTATCCACCTAATTCAACATTTAAGTCACTACCCTCTTGGTCCCAAGTTTCCAAGCCATAAGACTTTTTCTCAAATAATTGTTGTGAGGTTGCACCACGTAATTCTATTCCAATATGATGTTGTTCAATTACTTCTTGGTTTTTCTTTATTTCAAGTGTAGCCGATATTTTGGGTTCATCTATGATGGTTTTACCATCAGTATTAATATAAATGTGGGGTAATGAACTAACCTCATTTTGGGAGTTTTCTAGATCCTTTAGCTGATTTTCTACATTTTCAACTTGTTGATTTAAATCTTTTACCTGATTTTCTAAATCGGTAACTTTAGACTGAGCTGAAACTTTAGCATCTTCTTCTTCCGTTAATTGTTTTTGTAAACTCGCTAACTGTTGCCGTAGTTGTTCTATTTCGGCATCTTGGTTTTTACAACTAACTAAACCAACTAGAGGAAGTAAAAAAACAACTATTATTAAAAAATGTTTGTGTGTTTTCATTTGACGATGGTTTAAACGGAGATAGGATAATACGATTTGGTAACTAAAAAGATTAAAAGAGAAATGATGAATACGCTACGAAAAATATTGCTGGGATACTACTCATTGTAACCATATCAGGGTGTAGCATATTAGAAAGGTTCTGGGAGAACGAGGATTCGGTATATTGATTAATTAGTATTAAAATAATTTAATTGTATTAATATTCATGTATTTTCATTGGAATTATTGTCCAATGAGATCTTGATTCTTGTGATCTTTTATCAATCGATCATTCAGCAACATGGGATTTTATCTATTGTTGTTCAAACGGTGGCTTCTACAACTCATTATGTGAAGTTAAACGAAAAGTAACAAACACTGTCAATCACACGATTAAGATTATTTTACTTTAGGTTTGTCTAGGTAACTGTCTTAACCACCTTTCTTTACAACACCGTTTTTCAGTATTATATTTCATTTTATCATATTATGCATTCATAATTGAACACTAAAACCATAAAAAGAAAACTAGAATAAACCCATTATTGCAACTTTCTATGTATTCAATTATATACTACAAAAATCAATAAGTTATTATTATTTATTCTTTTCCGATAATGGACAATTCAAGTAAGTTCAGATTTCCTTCAGGGCTAGAATTTTTCAAAACCCGTATTCTTATAACCTGATATTTTTCGGTTGCTCCTATATATGCGGTTCTTGTATCAGTACCTGTCCATCCGCTAAAATCAACATGTTTTAATTTTACCCATCCAGCTTCAATAGCTTTTACTTCCCAATCAGGAGATTCCTTATTAACACCCACCTCGGTTTCAGTATTTGATGCCCAAACTTCAAAAATTTCAGGATTTTTGACCCATCGTTGTCGTGGAACAATTTCCAATCCATCAATGAGTAATGGTTTGCCTAAGTTGACGCTAAAAAAGAACGGTGTTGTTTGAGCCGGGTTGGTATGGTATCCTGGTTCTCCTAGATTGCCATCCCACAGTTTAGCAGTTCCCCAACCCCATGCTGTTTCGCCAAAGGAATCATCAGAGAGTGAAACAGTTGACCAACCGGATTTAGTATCATCCAGCTTCGTTGCATCACTTTGTATAATTTGGATTTCTTTGGTAAAGTCATCTCCGGTTTTGCCAACAACACTCACCGTAATTGTTGCTGTTCTAGAGATAATTGTTGCTGCACTAGCAGTATTTTCTGCAATTGAGACTTCAATCACACCACTCTCATTATTGTTTACAACAGTACACCATGACTGATCAGATTCTGAAGTAAAAGCCGATCCTTCATAGACTTGAACCGGAATATTGAATGTTTCGGCAAAACCATATTTATGAACAGTATTATTTTCGATAATCAATGGGTCTGGAAAAACAATGGGTGCAGTTTCACTTGGATTTCCGGCATAAATTGGATCAATGTCAGTTGGATTCAAGTGGTACAATGTTCTATACTTGAAGCTTGTCCCACTTTTGTAGTCAGGTAAATGCGGATCAATCCCCAACAGTTTCAGTTTTTCAACACCGCCTTTAAATTCCAGAGTACTTTGCGTACCATCATCTTTTGTGTATTCAACCCATAAACCAGCCATATTATCACGAGACAACAGATTGAAGTGCTTCCCGTCAAACCCAGATGCTCCCTGATTAAACAGTCTTGACCTAAAATCGTTCCCGTAAATTAGTGCATTTGATTCAGATTCTCTGGATTTATTTCCATGTACATCATAATTTCTGAAAACCAGAGTTGTAAAACCTTCGATCTTTTTATCCTCAAAACCATCAATAATTACTTCGTACCTTCCATTATCGGAGTTTAAATATGTTTCATCATAAGGAAAGACAATCGAATCAGCATAATTATTCCAATATACCCTAAATTCCTTCCTGTTCACATCAGGCGATGGATAGACAGACGCTTTTAGTCTGTAAAAACCTGAATAAACATCTAAGCTGTCAATTTTCCCCGAATAAACAGGTGAGCCTTCTTGGAGATATTGTTCATGCAACTCATTTACATTGTCGCATCCGATACTTGCCGCAACGGATGTAATAAATATTAATATTTTTTTCATTTTACTTTATTTTATTTGAAATAGAACAATCCTTATTAATCATCTGATTGAGGAGCTCCATAAACCTGAAATTCGCCTGTAGCCGCTCCACCGACCGTAGATACCCAAGCCTCATATACTTCTAACCTGATGAAACGGACAGGATAATCTATATGTGTTAGCTCTTGTTCCCAACCTTCCCTCCACGTTTGCCAATCAGAATCTGTCACATCATGAGCAATTTTACCATCACGAGGCGGCGGAACCGTAAATTCTTGAGCTACTTCCCAGTTTGAATCTGGCCCCCATACTTTTGCAGCTTCTTCGGTTAAATCAGGGGTTACCCAAATACGCCATTTTCTGGGTGAGGATTCATTCCAAACAAATTGCTTATTCGTCATGTTATAAACATGATATCTACTTAATTTGGAAGGATTTTGTAAATCAAGGGTTACGAAAGCACTTTTTTTGTTTTTAAATACTTCGTCTCCTCCTAGGTTACCTAGATCATGGGCTACTGCCCAATAACAATCTCCGTAGGTAGCCCATCTGCCATCCCATAGCTTGTAAGATGCCCTGTCTCCCCAGTTTGGACCATCCCATGTCAAGGTAGGATCATCATTAGCTAACGTTGCACTGTGTTCTGATATTCCATTGAATGGGAAAATGTCAGTTGCCACCGGCTCCAAGTATTGTTCAAAAATAGGTGTCCTTGTAAGAGTTATGGGTTCGGTCTCGTTTCCATAAATATCTCTAAAAATAAATTGAAAATCGGTTGGAACAGGATCTAATCCGCCAATTACCTCTCCCCTGACTTTATACTCTGGAGATGGTAATTTTGTGTCTTCAGAGAATATTTCCGTTAAGACTGGCTCTTCTTCGGGTGTCACAACAGCATTGGTATAGACCTTAGCAACCAAAGTGGCTTCAGTGGGATTTTCCCAACTAAGGTCAAGTCCTCCAAAGGTTTCACCCGCCGAAATTGTCTGTAAAGCATAATCAAGAGGAGCAATTAAAGGTTTTATTTGTACAATTATCGGTTCCGATTCTTTACCGCTAGAATTGCCAACGGTTAATGTTACATCTACTGTTTGATTGGTATCCCTTAACCCTCTAACATAAAGCTCATTATCATATCGAGATACTTTTGCTTCCGCCAGTTCACCATTTCTTAGATAAGTAGCTTTTACATATAACAAATCATCTAGTCCTTTTGGCAATTCAAACTCAATTTTAGCACCACCGTTAATATTGGTTACATTAGCACTTACCAATGCTGGTGGTTGTTCATTGTTTTTTACATAAACATCAGGAGAGAGGTACTCGTTACACCCGAAAAGCAGTAGTACCATTGCCAGCGCTGAAGTAAAAATACCATCAACGCGTTTATTTAATTTTTTCATAATAATAATTATTTTATATTTTAAAAAGTGTTTACCAACCCGGATTTTGTACAAGGTTAGAATTATTGATCAACGAAGTTTCACTTATAGGCATTAAGTAGTTCTTAAATGAGTAGGATGGTCTTTGCCTAGTGACAACATTATAATAATCAGTCACTGTTTCGCCCCAAACATTCCAAGTTCGTACTGGGGTATTCATGTTAACCAGAGCTGTTTGCCAACGCCTTGTATCCCAAAAACGTGCACCTTCATATGCAAGTTCATTTAGTCTTTCTTGTCTGATAATTTCTCGTAATCCTGTCTGATTATCATAATCAGTGGAATTCGTATGATTGTCCCACGCCTCCTTAACAGGAATAATTCCAGATCTATCCCTTATCTCATCTAAAATTGGTAAAACTTCAGTATAATCTTGTCCCAATTCATTTAGACATTCCGCATAATGAAGTTTAAAGTCAGCTAGCCTAAAAATAGGAAAAGCATAAGGTTCTGGCTGAAACCCTGTTCCTTGTCCAGGATTAAGAAAGCTATTATTAATGCCGGAGACTTTTTTGCAATAATAGCCGGTCATTGATATGGATCGCACACCAATAGCTCCGCTTACTTCACCTGCGCGGCTCTCTAAATGCCTAAAATCAGCCTCACTATAACCATTCCCTTCCCAATATCCACGGTCAAAGCCAACGCTTGCATAGAACCGGGGTGAACGGTTTAAGTTAATTTGAGCAGTAATTTGACCTTCTACAGCCTCGGTGCTATTAGCAGTCCCCACTTGTACCGGAGTAAACCTATTATTGTACCAGTCATTATTAATCCATTCATTATCTACACTAATAGGTACGCCGTTAGCGGAATAAAATTGTTCGATAATATGAAGCGGTGATGCTTGTCGTTGACCAACGGATTTGCCTTGTGGCTGAACCCCCGGATAATATGCCCCTGCCCAAGACTGCAGCAAATTAGAACCATTTTCATAGTTTGCCCAAATAATTTCGTCATTCCAATGTGTGACCACAGCTTCTCTTACCGATAAGCGATCAAGTGTTCTCTGGCTTGGGGTATCTCCTCTTATTTCGCTGCCATCAGAATAGTGTAAGCTAAAACCATTTTCGTTTGCTGATTCCAGTACTTCTTCTATTGCATCTTTGGCCAATTGCCATTTATTTTGATCGTATGATTGAGGGAATAATTCTATGCCCCTATTGTCCGTTAATTTAAAATCTGTATTACCATTAAACAAAGGGCTGGCACTCCAGACTAATGTCTTGGCTTTAATAGCGAGAGCAACTGTTTTTGTTATCCTTCCAGCCTCACTATTAAGCACAATATCTGTATGGTTTTTTAAATCAGGTAGTGCTTCGTCAATGGTTTCTACTATATAATTTACCACATCATCAATAGGCTCACGGTATATTTTAAATTCATTAACACCTGCATTTGTAGAAACAGCTTCATCTACAATTGGTATAGGACCATACAAAGTGAACAAATAGTAATGGAAAAAGGCTTTTAACACTTTTACTTCTGCCATCCATTGATTACGTTCACTCTCCTCAATATTGACTGGCCCACCAGATTCTGATGGCATATGCTCTAAAAAGACGTTGCAATGCCTAATGGCATCCCATAAGTTTGGGGCACCATTATTCCCCTCCCAGAAATTCATTATCGGGCTGCTGGAGGTATTTGTTGCACCGTATCCATAACGATAAGGGTTTGGGAACGTACTGTTAAAAAAAGTAAACTGAATGTCTTCAGTCGTATAAAAAATCTCATCATTTCCCAATAGTGGTAAGCTTTGGTATGGATTTCCATAACTTGGAATAAATGAATAACAAGTCATTAAATATTTTTCAGATTCATTTCTATCAAGAAAGGCATCTTGAAGCACAGGACTATCTCCCGGAACAACATCCAGATAATCACCACAGGAAATTGTGCTGAAAGTCACTAGGATGACAATTAAGACACTTCTCTTTATGTTTATTATGTTTTTCATGCTCTTCATGTTTGATTTAGTTAAAATTAATTTGAAGTCCGAGGTTAAATACCTTTTGCAATGGGTAGGCCAAACCATTTCCCCCCATTTCAGGATCCCAAAGATTAAAATTTGTTATGGTCACCAAATTTGTGCCGCTTACATAAGCCCTAATTATCGTATTGTTTTTATCTGGAAATGTATATCCTATTTCCATTTGTTTTAATCGCAAATACGATGCAGTTCTCATAAAGTATGTGCTGGTCTGAAAGTTATTTTGGTTCCCAACTCCATTAATACTTGATAGTCTAGGCCATTGGGCGTAAAGGTTTCTATTTGATTCTGTCCAATGGTTGTCTGCTATCCAGCTTAACAAGGCTCTATTTCCGCCATCTGTTGATATAAAAGGAGCTATTTCATTCGGGTTAATCCAAAATGAATAACGCGACTGGCCCTGAAAGAAAAAGTTAAGATCTAGATTCTTGTATCCAGCACTTCCACCAAAACCAAATTGAATTTCCGGAACTGTAGGATATCCAATTGGTGCAGTATCAAACTGGTTGATAATGCCATCTTTGTTAATATCAACATATTTAATGTCGCCGGCCATTATTTGATCTCCTAGGGCCGCTTGTGATGCGGAGTTGGCGACTTCTTTTTCATCAATAAAAAGATGTTCAGCGATGTATCCAAAATTCTGAGCGGGCGAATGCCCTACTCTTGAAATCCAAGGTGCTTTATCTGTCCCAATTTCATCAAAAGTCTCCACATTAGCTGTTCCATAAGTAAAGTTTCCTCTAAATAAAAACCAAATATCATCTACTCCACTAGCAATATAACCTTTATAATCTGCTGCTAGTTCAAACCCTTTTGCAACATTAACTTGTACATTACTATACAGTTCATATGGCAAACCTAATGTTGATGGAATATCTGACCTTCTTTGCAATATATTTCTTCTTTTCTCCCAGTAAACTTCTGGAACGATTGACAATTTATTGTTATAAAGTCCTATTTCAAGTGCCAAATTTGCTTTTTGAGTAACCTCCCAGGTAATATCAGGGTTACCAGGACTATTAATAGAAACGGTTGGCCTGGAGTAAAGTTCTTGAGACGTGTTGTTACCAAAAAAACCTCCGAGAAACGAATTTAAATTTACACTTGACAAGTAGTAGAACCTATCAGGCCCTCCAAGGTTATCATTACCAACTGTTCCATAAGTACCTCTAAGTTTGAGTTGTGAAACGATATTACTAATGGCTGAGTTAGTGTAAAAATCTTCTTTTGATATGAACCATCCTATACCAAACGAAGGATAAAAGCCAAAACGGTCTCCTTTAGCAAATCTTTCTGAACCGTTGTAGCCAAAATTAAACTCTGTAAAATACTTCCCGCTATAGGCATAAGTAAGGCGACCTGCAAGACCTAAATTTCGGTTAGGCAAAGTGTTTTCAAACTCAGTACGTTGGCCCCCATCACCAGTAGGAAAACTATTTTTCCCATCAAGAAATTCCCTTATTGTACCTACCAATAAACCACCAACTTCATGCTTTTCGTTAAAAGTATTGCTGTAAACAAAAGACAGCTCTCCATACATGGTTGACGATACATTCTGGTCGCCACCAGCATAATCTATAAATCTACTAGCTGTAGTAGGATTTATTGGAAATAAAGTATATCCATCATCCTCAGGTGTTAAGGCATCTTCGCTAGGATTGTAACCATTCTGTGTAATTGTAAAATAATAGGGTCTGTACGACCTTATAAGGCTAAAGTTTCCAAACCTCGAAATATTGCCTATAAATTTCAGGTCAAACCCCTCTAAAATAAAATCTAAATCTTGATAAAATTCTAATTGTGCTGACAAGGTACTTGACCTGTTATCTTCATAACCTTGCATTAACCTTGCATATGGATTGACATACCTAACAGCCTCATCATTTCCACCACCGGCTTGAACATTACCAAATAATAAATACGGCGCGAATGAAAACGCTTCATCAGCATTATAGACCGCAGGAAATAATACAGGATCGGCATTTAGTGCCTGGTAGTAGGTGTTTCTACCATTATTCCCTAATTCTCCTATTGGACCTCGGTAATCATCAAATGCACCATTCAAACGAACAACCATCCTTGTTATCGGTGAGACATTAACATTTACATTTGAACGCAACGTGTATTTTCTAAACTTAATATTGGTATTCCATTTATTAATCTTATCAACTTTTAGGATACCATTATCTTCTGAATAAGAACCGCCCACATAGTAGTTTGCAACTTTACCACCACCGCTAACACTTAGATTTGCTCTATTGTTTATAGAATAATCTCTGGTTAATTCTCTTAACCAATTGGTAGCCGGATAAACAAAACGGTTACGGTTTGGATCTTGTGTTCTTTCAATTTTTTCCAACGAATAACGTGGTGATGCAACAGGGTCTCGGGTTAAAATAGCCTCATTAAAATTCCTCATGTAGTTAATTGGGTCAGCAAGACTAACCTTCGTTGTAGGCGTTGAAACCGAAGACTCGGTCCTAACATTGATAATAGCTTTACCCTCTTTACCTTGTCTAGTTGTGATAAGCACTACACCATTACCACCACGTGCTCCATATAAAGCCGTTGCAGCAGCGTCTTTAAGTACAGAGAAGCTTTGGATATCATCTGGGCTAAGGCGTGAGAGCTGGCGTGAATCTATTTCTACATTGTCAACTAGAATTAAAGGCGATCTTACGTTATTTCCAAATGAAGCTGCATTACGGATAAAGAATTGAGCATTATCGTCACCGGGTGCTCCTGTACTTTGATATGATATAAGCCCGGTCATTTGACCGGATAATGCAGTGGTAATATTGCTTGTTGGAACTGCTTGGAGGTTGCCTACATCAATAGATGTTATTGAAGATACAACGCTCTCTTTTTTTTGTGTGCCATAAGCAACCAACACAACCTCATCTATTGCGCTATCCTCCTGCAACGTAATATTAAAATCTGTTTGAGAATCGACAGTAATTTCTTGGGATAAATACCCTACGTAGGATATGACTAATACCGAATTGGTATTGTCTACACTTAACGTAAAATTACCGTCAAAATCGGTCTGCGTTCCATTATTGGTGTCTTTCTCTAAAATATTGGCTCCGGGTAATGGTACATTGCTGCTATCCACAACAACACCTTTGATTTGTATTTTTTGGGGTAAAATAACAGGGCTATTTATGGTTTCTTCGCGTGCTCTAGATTTTTCCTCCCTAGAATCTACCAATTCTGTGTTGACAAAATTTTTAAGATTAGAAATAGATTCTATTTCCTCAAGTACCCTCTCTACACTTACATTTTCAAGATCTGAAATGATTTTGGCATTTCGGGAATACATGCTGGCATGTATTTGAAAAAGCGTTAGCAATATTAAAAATGAAGTTATTTTCATTTTCAAATCGAATTGAAAAAGAGTAAAACCAATACTCTTTGTTTTACAAAGTATTTTCATAAATTGATTGTTTTTTTAGTTTGCGGTTTTTAAAGGTCATCATTTATATGCCGTATATTAGATTTTCATTGATGCCTTCTTGGGTAGCCATCATTCGCTCTTTGCTATATGAGAATGGATTTTCAGGAGTTCTATTTCTGACAGCTTCATTGTTTAACATCACATAGACGATATTAAACCGGCAAGTGATCCAAATCTGAAACCAACGTATATAAAAAAAGAAAATCTTGTTGCTTAGCGTGTAAGCTCTAAAAAAGTAGGGGGGGGTAGAGGGTATCACGTTCATGCAGATCGTGTTCACGGAATCAGCGCTCAACAAATGTAAGAATAATCTATCCCAAATGTAAGAATAATTTATTAAATGTTGATACATCTGAACTAAATTCTTGAAATTCGCGTTAGGATAAGGATAGTAATCAAATTTAGAAAGCGATTTAACACACCAGCTAAAATTCTTGTGCAATTCAATTCATACGATTTAAATACGAATATAATTTCTTGACTAGGTTTTACAAAATTTATGTGTTGCATATTAGATTTTCATTGATAGCCATTATTCGATCTTTGCTATATGAGAATGGATTTTCAGGAGTTCTATTTATAACAGCTTCATTGTTTAACATCACATAGACGATATTAAACCGGCAGGTGATCCAAATCTGAAACCAACGTATATAAAAAAAGAAAATCTTGTTGCTTAGCGTGTAAGCTCTAAAAAAGTAGGGGGGGGTAGAGGGTATCAGGTTCATGCAGATCGTGTTCACGGAATCAGCGCTCAACAAATGTAAGAATAATTTATTAAATGTTGATACATCTGAACTAAATTCTTGAAATTCGCATTAGGATAAGGATAGTAATCAAATTTAGAAATCTATTTAACACACCAGTTAAAATTCTTGTTCAATTCATACGATTTAAATACGAATATAATTTCTTGACCAGGTTTTACAAACATGAAATTATCTTTCAAAAGCACAACTTTTCGAATAGTTTTTTGGACTATATTGGGGCAAAGATAAGTTATATCATTTACACATTATAAATGCTCAAAAAGGCTTTGGTGTATAAATTATATCCTATAATGGATTTTATGAGTTCAGACTTCAGTTGCGTAATCATCTCAGTTATTTTTTTTCTTTAGAGATTCAAGATCTTCAAAGAATTTCATAGCCACTTTTTCTTTCATCCATTGCCATACCTTTTTAGCAGTATTAAGCTCTGGGGTATAAGCAGGAATTCTGGTGAACTCAATATTTTCTGGAATGGTCATATTCTTAGAAGCATGAAAGCCAGCATTGTCTATAATCAGGATTTTAAGTTCTTTCGGATTTTGTTTGCTCAAATCATTCAGAAAACCCTCGAAAATATCATTAGACACTGATAATGTTTCCCAACAGAAGCTATTTCCTGTGATAGGTGAAAAGCATCCCCATAACCAAAACGATTGATAACTATGCTGATATTTACCAACCGGATGGACACCTTTGGAAACCAACACCTGCTTTTGTTTGGTCATAAATCCAAAACGAGATTCATCTTGAAAAGAAAGATTGAAGGAATCAAACTTATGCTTATTCTTAGCTATAATGCTTTTAATTTCACACAGTTTACCTAGAAGTTTTTCTTCTTTATAGGTCCGTTCAGCATCTTTATCTTTTTTATGATGAGATTTTCTTGAAACAATTAGCACTATATGTGATGTTTCCGACAGTGCTTATAAAGAACTTGATAGCTTATATCGGATTGGTGATTTTTATGTACCCATGCTAATAACTCAATGTGACTAGTTATCGTTGTTGTAGGATTTGCAAGCATAGATGCTATGGCTTTTTTGGTTTGTTCCGTTATCAATGGCGGAATACCACCTCGTTGTCTGATACCGAGGAATTCCTTTAAACCGCCTTGATCATAAAACCTAAGCCAATTATAAATAGTCCTACGGAAAACCTTAAGCCTGGGGATTAATACCCTTTAAACATTAAAGTTGCTCATAAAATATTTAATGCCTAAGTTGTTTAGCCGTAGAGTAAACATGTAAACTTGTTGAGTAAATGTAGTGTTTAAATGGTATAAGTCCCTGGATGTAAGTCACTTTTCCCTGTTTTAGCAAGAGAAGCATCTTAACTTTATTTTTATTGCTACTGTTCTTTCGCTTGGGCATGAGCTTCCTCAGTTCATGCTCGCTCTCTTGTACTTGTATGTCAATTTTTTAGGCATACAAGGAATTTAATCAATTAATTGTATCATATGAATATAGTATAATTCAAATGGTTGATCAGATGGATTCTGAACTCATAAAATCCATTACAGAATATGAATGATACATCAAATCCCTTTTGAACAAATATAGTGACTAAATGGTATTAGGTGCTGAGTATGTGGTTGCTGCCAGGTTAAGGTCATTGAATCAGAAGCTGACCAATATCATCTTAGGGACACATGATTGGACAAAACTCAAAGATGGCCGGAAGTTGGTCGAATACAGAATAGGGAACCAGAGATTAATTTTAAGGTATTGTCCTGATTATGCTGCACGGATGCAACACAAAAGAGAGCAGCAGGTAGAAAAGGCCAAAGAGAGAATAAAAAAGAATGCCATCACTATCGGTGGTAGGGGAGGTAGATATATCAAGATGGAAAGCAAAGATGCACAGATAGATGTGGAAGCTATTGCAAGGGACAAGAAGTTTGATGGTCTTCATGGGGTATGGACATCATTAAAGTTTGCTTAAAAAGAAGAGATTTATCAGCGTTATAGTGAACTATGGGAGATAGAAGAGAGTTTTCGAGTGATGAAGACTGATCTGGGCACTCGTCCGACCTTTCATTGGAAGCCTAGGAGAATCCATGCTCATTTTTGTATCTGTTTTGTGGCTTTTGCACTGGTTCAGATAGCCCATTACTGCTATCATCTCCAATACAGTCGCAAACCCATCAGTAAAGGAAGGATGCTCAGGGAGATTCGAGATGTTGAGGTATCCATTATAGAGGATACGGGCAACAAAAATGAATTTTTACTTCCTTCCTCGGTCAATGACACACAGACAAGGATATATCATGCTTTAGGGTTGAAGCTTCAAACCAGGACTGTTCCCAGGGACCTGAGTAAAATAGTGTACAATACAGATTAGCTTTTCCATCTGTATCGCATCGATTTATTTCTGAGAAGTACCTTTTTGTAGCGTACCGTGTTTTTTTTAACAAAATCAGTGTCAATTAGTTGGGATTTCAAACCGACGAAGTCAGGCGAACGAGGCCAAAACCCTTCTTTTATGCGCTTGGAAGAAGCCTTGACAATCAGGCTCCTCAATATACACCGCATACCTGCCACCTTAAGAAATTATGGTATTGTTACCCTTTATGTGTAGCGGGACAAAATACAAGATGACATGCTCTATGGTGAAAAAGCAAGTAAAGCCATACTCGGTAACCTGTCCTATCAATTTTTTGGAAAGGTAAACAATCCGGATACCGCAAGTATTATGAACGTTTCTTTGAGATTGTAAAGAACCCCACCCGAAGCATAAGCAAGGGAATGGGACTGTCGTCGGAGGTCAGAGTGATCAAAGGAGAGAGAGAAGTACCCAAAAGAAGGGCTGAAGTGTTTTTTAGATTGAAACAGGGTGAATTTATCGTATTTGCCGATGGAATAGATAGAAAAGTACAGTTTAAGAGGCCGCAGATAAAAAAGGACTTGCCTACCCTAATAGCTATTTCTTCACAAGAGTTGGAAAAGAGCTTTCTTAAAATCCATGGCGAAGTGAAATCGATGTTTAAATGAACTTCTATTCAGGAACCTTAGAAAACCCAAAAACATATCAGCCAGATATACTGATACTGGAATTCTGATTCTTTAGACCTAGTTCAGGCAATAACAACAAAACTATTACGCCTTTAGGCTTTGACGGAAACCGAACAAAACGAAAAGGACAATATCAGTCTTGCTACGAACATTTTTACGAATTCGTGAAAACGCCATAGTGATATGTCTTTCTATTGTTTTAGGTGAAAGATTTAAATATTCAGCAATTTCAATGTGTGTCAAACCTTCTTTCTTACTCAAGAGAAAGATTTGTTTGCATTTCGGAGGTAGTTCTTGAATAGCCAGTGTGACCATTTTGATAAGCCTTTCAAGCGAATCCTGATCTTTATCCTCGAAAATAGCATCTAATTCTTCAATATATTTTCTTTTAAGAGCAGTGATTTGTTTGTTTTTATGGAATTCAGTTATGCAATCATTATATACTGATTTAAAGAGAAAACTTGTCAAGGATAATTCAGGGTTTAATTTATGTCGTTTCTCCCACACTTTTAGGTAGACGTTTTGAACAATGTCCTCAGCTAATAGAATATTACTTACGAGACTGTTCGCATAAAGGCATAATCGATGGTCATAAACATCTATCATATACCCATAAGCGCTTTCATCTCCCTCTTTTAATCTGCGTACTAGACTAGAGTTGAGTTTATTTCTATCATTCATGTTTGACTATGTTCAGTTTGGTGTTTCAAAAACCTCAAAGCTACTTTCAAAAACCAAAATCTTTCAGAATTCTTTGCTTTTTGTTTTTGATTCAAGAACGTTATTAGAGTGCTTAACAGACTACAATAGTAAAAAAAATACTTAAACTTTAAAAAAACTATTAAAAAGTTGGGGGTATGTCAAAAAAATCAAGTTATATATAAGGAATCTTTACCTAGTATGGACACCAAAAATCTAGAAAGACTTATTATCCGATACCTTTCGAAAATTATTTCGAAAAAGGAATGGGAAGAATTAAATTCTTGGTTTGAAGAATCTGGTGATTTTAATCTTTTTAGAGACTATTTAAGAATTAATTACACAATTGACTGTATAATGAGCGAGTTCGATAAAGAAAAGAGGAAAAAATCGGTTTTAGAAAAGATTAAGAAAGATAAAATGAATGACCGTAGACTTCGGCGTTTTAACTACTTCAAATACGCAGCAGCCATTACAGTAATACTTGGTGTCTCATATGCTATATTAACAAATAACACAACAACAATTCCAGATCGTGATGTGGTTAAAATTGTTGAGAGTGGCTCCAATAAGGCCATACTAACCTTGGAAAATGGAAATGAGGTTGCCCTGGAAAAGGGAAAGAGGTATAACAATGATAAAGCTAGCAGTAATGGTGAAAGTTTGGTATATACTTCAAAAACTAATGATGACAGCTCGGAAGAACTAACTTTTAATTATTTGACAGTTCCAAGAGGTGGCCAGTTTTTCTTGAAACTTTCCGACGAGACCAAGGTTTGGGTAAATTCTGATAGCCGTATAAAGTATCCAACAAATTTCTTTGAGGGAAATACAAGAGAAGTTGAGATTGTTTATGGAGAGGCTTATTTTGAAGTTTCACCAAGTTCTGAGAATAGGGGTGCGTCCTTCGAGGTGCTTACTAGAAAACAAAAAGTTAATGTCTTAGGTACGGAGTTTAATGTGCGTGCTTACAAAAATGAAGCTGAGGTAATAACAACTTTGGTTGGCGGTAAAGTGGTCGTCGAAAAGAAGGGTGCTAAAAGATCTTTAATACCTAATCAGCAATCTATTTCAAAAGATAATTCCAATCACATTGATATCAGAGAAGTTGATGCCTCGCTAATGACCTCATGGGTGAGAGGTTTATTCATTTTTGAAGAAGAATCGCTTGGTGAAATGGTGGAAGACCTTTCAAGATGGTATGACGTAGAAGTCTTTTTTATGACAGAAGAACTTAAGAAGATTCCGTTCACAGGTGTTTTGGAAAGAACTAAATCACTTAATGACCTACTTAAAGTTATTGAAGTCATAAGTGATGATGCTGTAAAATTTGAAATGAAAAAAAATGTATTAATAGTGAAGTGAAAAAGGAAAAGGCCAGCACCTTCGACAGTCATGGCCTTTTTCCACCAGACTTAATTAAAACAATGTATAACTAAACCAAAATGCAATTTATGAAAATTACCTCTATGGGGAAGCCTTCCAATTTTGGATATGATTTCCTTAAGTTAATCATGAGAACCTTTGTATTTCTATTTTGCTCGATTTGTTTTGCATTTGGCCCAAACAAGGGCCTATCGCAGAATGCAGACATATTAATAGAAAAAGACAAAAAACTTAATATTAAGCAGGCTTTCAGACTAATAAATAAACAAACTGATTATAAGTTTGGTTATAGAAGTGACTTGCTTAAGAATGCACCGGAACTTTTTATAGAAAAAGGTACTATTAAGGTGCGGATGTTGCTCAATAGATTTTTAGAACCTATTAATTTTACGTATGAGTTCACCGAGAACAAAACTCTACTTGTTAAAAGGAAGCCTAAAGCTGATGCCAAGAAAATGGCCCAAATCACAACTTCAAACGTAGATCAGTCGCAGGTCACGGGGACAGTTGTGGATGAAATGGGAGACCCTTTGCCAGGGGCAAGCATCGTCGAAAAAGGAACTTCAAACGGCACAACTTCTGATTTTGATGGTAATTTTTCCTTAACACTCACTGACGAAAATGGAATATTAGTGGTATCCTATGTGGGTTTTACCACCAAAGAAATTGCGATAAACGGACAATCCAATATCTCTATAATCTTACAAGAGGATGCTGCTGGTTTGGATGAAGTTGTAGTTGTAGTTGTTGGATACGGAACCCAAAAGAGAAGTGATTTAACTGGTGCAGTGGCATCAGTATCCGCAACAGATGCCCAAGCATTGGTTTTATCCAATCCTACCCAGGCGTTGCAAGGTCGTGTTGCTGGGGTCAATGTTCAGGCAAATGGTGGTGCTCCTGGAGCACCTGTGAGCGTTGTGATTAGAGGTTCTGGCACTATCAATGGTAGTTTGAATCCACTATATGTGGTAGATGGCGTGTTCCTTAGCGATTTGAGTTCGATAAATCTTAAAGATATCAAATCAATGGAAATACTTAAGGATGCTTCTGCGGCTGCCATTTATGGATCTAGGGCAGCCAACGGTGTAGTTATAGTAACAACAACAAAAGGAAGTAGTGGCGGTCTAGTCGTCAATGCGCATGCGACTACGGGACTTTCTTCATCCACTGGCAAAATTGATTTTTTAAACGCTAGGCAATATGCAGATGTGCGTAATGCTATTGATGATGCAAGCGGAACGCCCAGAGCTCCTGCGAATTCTACAGAATTTAATCCAAATGTTAATACAAATTGGCAGGATTTATCTTTAAGAACAGGTGTAATACAAGACTATGGCTTTAGTGTTGCAGGTAGAGGGGACAATTCCTCTGTTTATTTTTCGGCGAACTATTTTGATCAAGAAGGTGTATTGGTCTCTTCGGACTTCAATCGGATAAACTTAAGATTGAATTCTGAATATTGGACCAGTAATAAAATGTTTAAACTGACCCAATCCTTAGGTTTGGCACGAAGAGATTTAAATCAAAATGTGGATTATGGTGTTACCGGGTACAACTTCCCAACAATTCCTGTTAGAGATAGCGATGGCAATTTCGTAGCACCAAGTAATGCTCAACATGGTGTTGCATTTAGCCGAAATCGATATGCCAGAGCGGTAACGTTGGATGATGACAACAGACAGGACGATGTATTTGGAAATATTGCGGCAGAATTGGAATTTCTGCCAGGCCTCAAATTCAGGACGAATTTAGGTTTGAATTATACATCTAGTGTAAATTACTTGTTTGTGCCGACATTTTTTTGGAGCGAATCAAATCAAGGAGCAAATCAAAATTTAGATGCTGATTTAACCGAGACACGCCAAACGACTAACGATGCCTTGATAGATAATGTTCTAAGTTATACTAATGATTTTGGAATACACTCCATTAATGCCATTTTAGGAAGCACCTTCCAAAAAACAACTACAAGATTTACTTCGGTAACCGCAAGTAGGTTTCCTTCCAATGATTTAAGAACTCTATCTGCAGCCGAGCAGGTAGATTTGTTTTCAGGCCAGGAAATTGTTACAGGCCTTGCTTCGTTATATGGCCGTTTAATATATGATTATGATGGCAAGTACCTATTGACGGCTACTCTAAGACAGGATAAATCATCAAGGTTTGGAGAAGGTTACCGTACAGGTTATTTCCCTTCTGCATCCATTGGGTGGAGAATTAGTAATGAAGATTTTTTCAATAAGGAAGGATTTGTAAGTAATTTAAAGCTCCGTGCCAGTTACGGTGAATTAGGTTCCCAAAATCTGCAGGATTATGCATTTACTCCTATAATTAATCTCAATTCCAATTATGATTTTGGAGATGAACGTTTTTTTGGTGTGGCAAGAACCCAGTTTAGATTGCAGAATTTAGTTTGGGAAAAATCCAGAACAACCAATTTTGGAGTTGACACCAGCTTTTTAAATGGCAGATTACAGGTAACGGTTGATTACTACATAAGAGATACTGATGATATTTTATTGTCATTGGCCATACCGCAAACTTCTGGAACCAGTCAACCTGTAGTGACCAATGCTGCTGCCATAGAAAATAGGGGACTTGAACTCGGATTGAATTATAGAAAGGCCACAGGAGATTTCACGTATGATGGAAACCTGAATGTTACAACCTCCACTAATGAAGTCACCTCATTAGGTGAGCTGGATTCCCCAATTGTGGGTGGGCAATTTTCAGCAGAGAACCTTCAAGGAACCAGAGCCATTGTCGGAGAACAGTTAGGTGTATTCTGGGGCTTTGATACAGCTGGGCTGTATCAAAGCCAAGCCGAGATAGATAATGACCTCAATTTGAGCAATAGTCCTGGTCAGAGAGCAGTGCTTAAACCTGGTGATTTTATCTATGTTGACAAAAATGGAGATGGATTGATTAATGACGACGATAAGGTCAATGTTGGAGATCCTTATGCCGATTTTGAATTTGGTGTCAATTTTAATGCACAATACAAGAATTTCGAATTTAGCCTTTTCTTTCAAGGTCAGGTGGGCAATGAGATATTGAATGCCAATAAATACAACTATTCTTTTGAGTCTAGAAGTAATTACTCTACTGATGTATTAAATGCCTGGACACCTACAAATACCAACACAAATTTCCCTGTGCTTGGCAATACACGATTCGATGTTTCTGATTTTTATATAGAAGACGGAAGTTATGTTAGGTTAAAACAATTACAGATAGGGTATAATTTTGACAATCTTTTTGAATGGTCTTCTGACGCCAAGGTTTTTATCAGTGCCCAAAATTTATTAACGGTTGCCGGATATTCCGGGTATGATCCTGAGATAGGGGTTCCTGGCAATTCTGGAGGACCAAGCGCCGGTGGCCCTGCCCTTTTAACACGTGGTGTAGATCTTTCGGTATATCCACAAAGCACTCGGGTCTCTTTGGGTGTCCAGTTAAAATTTAATTAAAAAAATGTCATGAAAAGAAATATTAAAGTAATAACTAGTTTTTTGCTGTTGACCCTTATCGGGTTAGTAATATCATGTGAGGATGAATTGTTGAATCAAACAAACCCCAACGCACTTTCTACTGAAAGCTTTTGGCAGGATGAAGAGGATGTACGGCAGGCGGTTGTGGGGGCTTATAGTCCTATGAGTACAATATTCGGATGGGGAAGATATCTTCCTTTTACTTGGTTTAGAAGGGCAGATGAGTTTACCCCTTCATTTGAAAATGTGAGGGTTAGGGGCATAATTGTAGACCCAGCTGATATATTCTTACCAAATCAATGGCCCGAAGCCTGGCGGTTAATTTTTAGATGTAACGATATTCTGGATAATGTGGATACTGTCCCCGATTTAGATGCCACTGTTAGAGATCAAGCTGCTGGGCAAGCATATTTTTTAAGGGCGTTGTATTATTTCTATTTGGTAAATGCGTGGGACAATCCACCACTGATTACAACAGCCGCCGTGGGAGAGAGCATTTCTGAATTTCCGCAGCCAAACAGTAATCCTACAGCTATTTATGAGCAGATAATTAATGATGCCCAAGCAGCCAAAAACCTTTTACCTACCAGTTGGGGCGATGAGCTTGGTCGCGCTACATGGGGTGCAGCTACAGCACTTCTTGGCAAAGCATATCTTTATACTGAGCAGTGGAGTGAGGCGGCCACTCAATTTAAGGAAGTAATTGACTCAGGTATTTATGATTTAGACCCTGATTATGCTAACAATTTTACGGAGGCAGGTGATAATAATATTGAGTCAGTATTTGAAATTCAGCATACCTCTGAAGATGGTATAGGATGGTCTTCGGATCAAGTTAACTCAAGTCGGTCTTCGGTATTTCTTCAGTTGAGAGCGCCTGAAGCCTTTGGAGGAGAATGGATAGACCAAGTAAACCCTTGGATTTTGGATGCTTTTCTATCAGAAAATAATAATGATGGGGAAATTGATTTGAGAGCTTATACCACCGTTGCCTGGAACAACCCTTTATCTACAATTTATTTGGACCAACCATTTTCTGAATCTGTTTTAGATCAGACCAAGATTTATCCAAAAAAAAACACGGGCATGTTGACCCCTGGAAGGGAAAATGATGGGGATTTGGGCACCAATTCAGGACAGAATTTTAAGCTGATTAGATACGCAGATGTTCTTCTGATGCATGCAGAGGCCTTAAATGAAGCTGGTGGATCTGAAGGTGATGTTCTTTTGAGTATTAATAGCGTAAGACAACGAGCAAATATGCCTGATATTCCAACAGGTTTGTCGCAGAGCCAATTGAGGGATAGAATAAGAATGGAGCGAATATTGGAGTTGTCGCTGGAAAATGACCGGTTTTTCGATTTAAAAAGATGGGGGGTTGTTGTTGACCGTATGACTGGAAATGCTGATAAATTGGGGAATTTAGGTGCTTCTTCAGATCAGATTAGAGCTGCTGGTCATCCTGAAGAAAATTTCCCTTTTTCCGATGTTCATACGCGAGTGCCTTTCCCTATAGCTGAGATTCAAAGCAATCCATTGCTTGAACAGAATCCGGGTTATTAGAAGATATTGTTTTTAAAAGAGTTGAGATAGTTAGTTTATTTTTTGAAAAACCCTATCCTAAAGTTGCATTAATGGGTTTATTCTAGGATCTTTTAAAATAATTTAGAGATTAACCTTCTCGGTTTTGTTTGAGATTTTCAAATTCAAGATAAACCTGTCATATTCATGAGAGACCTCGTGAAAATCCATTTGATGCTTCTTATAGGGTTGTGTCTTACCACCTTCACAATCGGATGTAGTATTAAGCAAAAGCCAATTACATTCGAAAAGCTTTCTTCTCAAGATACCGGAGTCGATTTTTCCAACATTATTATTGAAACCGACAGCCTGAATTACTTTAAGTTTCCGTACATGTATATGGGAGGAGGAGTATCTGTTGGAGATATTAATAATGATGGACTATCTGATGTGTTTTTTACCGGAAATATGGTTCCAAATAAACTTTACTTAAATCAAGGAAGTTTATCTTTTAAGGATATAAGTTTAGATGCTGGAGTAGCCGGAGATAATCGATGGTTTACAGGTGTAACCATGGTAGACATAAACAATGACGGCTGGTTAGATATTTACATCTGTGCTTCAGGAAAAACAAATACCACAAATCTTCTATACATAAATAATAAAGATCTTACCTTTTCTGAAAGTTCAGGGTTGTACGGATTAAATGATTCTAGCCCCTCAATACAATCTACTTTTTTTGATTATGACAACGATGGCGATTTAGATGTTTATGTTGGCAATTACTCACTTATCCCATTGAGTATGGGTAACCAATATTATTATAAAAAAATACTACAAAACACGCATCAATCTTCAGGACACCTTTACAGAAACAATGGAGATAACACATTTTCAGATGTTACCGAAGTCTCGGGAGTTAAGAATTTTGGTCTCACTTTAGGTATTATAGCTGCGGATTTTAATAATGACGGTTGGCAGGATTTGTACGTTTCAAATGATTTTCAAGTGCCAGATTACTTCTATTTAAATAATAAAGATGGTACGTTTAAAGAAGTCCTAAAAGAATCATTACAGCATACATCTATGTTTGGTATGGGTGTAGATGCTTCAGATTTTACCAATGATGGTTTAATAGATTTCGCCCAATTGGATATGGCACCACAAGACTATAAAAGATCTAAAATCAACATGGCTAGTATGGATGCAAAGCGATTTTGGAATATGGTTGACTTAGGGTGGCATTACCAATACATGCAAAACAGTCTTCAGGTTAACAATGGTTTTAGTGAAGCGGGCATACCAATTTTTAGTGAAATATCAAGATTGTCGGGAATTGCACTAACCGATTGGAGCTGGGGTGTGTTATTTGCCGACCTAGATAATGATACCAAGAAAGATATCATAATTACTAATGGAATTCGTAGAGATGTAAATCACAACGACATACTAAACAGAAACAAATACAATCTTAATTCAGAGCCCATAAAAATGGAAGATGTTCCCAGCGAACCCCTTTCCAATTATATGTATCACAATTTGGGTAAATATAAGTTTAAAGATATCAGTAAAAAATCTGGTTTTGGAGATGAAGGGTTTTCGAATGGTATCGCTTATGGAGATTTAGATAATGATGGTGATTTGGATATCGTAGTAAATAATTTAGACAATGAAGCAGGACTTTATGAAAACACCATAGACAATCAGAACAATTATATAAGATTCAAAGTTTACAGTTCAAAAAACAATCCTTTTGGCTTAGGAACCAGAATCACGATTTCTGATGGTGAAACACAACAAATGCAAGAGTTAACGCTTTCTCGAGGATTTCAATCAAGTGTAGAACCTATTTTGCATTTCGGACTTGGAAAGACAAAACTTATTAAAGTAGCACGTATTGATTGGCCAGATGGCAGCAGTCAAATACTGCATAATATAAAACCAAATCAACTCCTAATAGCCCATAAAACTGAAGATTTTAAAAAGGAAGTATTAGAAGTTCCATTAGCTACCAACCACCAAAAGTTTCAAGATGTAACCAGAAAAGCCGGGATTAATTTTAAACATCAAGAGAATAGCTATAATGATTTTGAGTACGAACCCTTATTGCCCCACAAAAATTCTCAAGTAGGACCAGGTTTAGTGGTAGGCGATGTAAATGGCGATGGTTTAGAAGATTTTTTTATTGGTAATGCACAAGGTAATGCAGGAGCTATGTTTTATCAATCTAGCAATAGCACATTTGAAGAACAAACAGGTCCTTGGATAGAAGATAGTAACTATGAAGATATTGGCGCTACCTTATTTGACCCTGATAATGATGGAGATTTAGACCTTTACGTAGTTAGTGGAGGTAATGATGTAAATGAACCTGCTGGTTTTTATCAAGATAGACTTTATATAAATCAAGAAGGGCGATATATAAAGACCACTAATACACTGCCTGAAATTAATACTAGTGGGCAAGTGGTTATAGCAAGAGATTTTGACTTTGATGGAGATAAAGACCTTTTTATTGGAGGTAGAATAGTACCTGGAAATTATCCCAATCCGGCTAGAAGTATCATCCTAAGGAATGAAGGAGGGAAAGATGCAAATTTAAAATTCAAAGATGTTACAAATGAAGTCGCTAAAGATTTTATGGAGTTAGGATTGGTAACAAGCGCACTGTGGCATGATTTTAATAATGATGATTGGCCAGATTTGATAGTTACAGGAGAATGGATGCCCATACGGTTCTTTGAAAATAACAAAGGCGTTTTTAAAGAAGTTACTAAGGAATTAAATTTTGAAAATACCAATGGCTGGTGGTATGCATTGGAAGCTGTTGATGTAGATAGTGATAATGATTTAGATATAGTAGCTGGTAATTTAGGATTGAACTACAAGTATAAGACCGGCGGCGACACGTCATTTGAAATATATTCCAATGATTTTGATGAAAATGGGAAATCGGATATAGTCCTGAGTTATTCTAAAAAAGGAAAGCAACTTCCGGTTAGAGGAAGAGAATGTTCATCACAGCAAGTTCCTGCTATAAGTAAAAGATTTGAAACTTATAAAGCCTTTGCTAATGCAGATTTGATAGATATTTATGGAAATGCTATGTTGGATAGATCACTGAAGTATAAAGCTAAAACTTTTGCACATCATTGGATTGAAAACAGGGGTTCAGGTGAATTTGTGATGCACGAATTACCAACCAAATCACAATTTTCATCAGTCAACGATATTGAGGTTCTGGAAGGCAACAACGATGGTTTCCCAAATTTGCTGCTTGCTGGAAATATTTATGGGTCAGAAGTGGAAACACCAAGAAATGATTCAGGAATTGGCTTGGTATTAGAAAACGATAAATCAAAGCATTTTAAGTCACAATCGCTTTTCCAAAATGGATTATATGTAAGAGGAGAAGTGAAAGCAATAAAGTCTATTAAACTGGGCAAATCTCAAACAAAAGGGTATCTCTTTGCTGTTAATAATGATTCTCTGAAATTACTTGTGAAACATCAAAAATAAACAGAAAAAAACTTAAGATAGTGAAAGAAAATACAAACAGAAGAATATTTATAAAGCGATTAGGTTTGGCAGGAAGTTCTTTATTAGCAGTTCCAGCAATGGGTTTTGCCGAGGAAAGTAAAAACTTTACATACTTGAAAAGAAAAGAAATTTTAGGTTTAGAACATACCGTAATTATAGCTCTAATAGGAGCAGGAGGTATGGGGACACAAGATGCCATTACCTGCCTAAAACATCAAGGGACTAAACTTGTGGCTGTTTGCGACCTCTACAAAGGAAGATTGAAAGAAGCCAAAGAAAGATGGGGAGACCATCTTTTTCTAACAAGAGATTACAAAGAAGTATTAAAGAAATAGAAATACATGCCGTAATCATAGGCACGGGAGACCATTGGCACAAACAAATATCTATTGACACTTTAAACGCGGGCAAACACGTGTACTACGAAAAACCCATGGTGCTCTCCGTAAAAGAAGGCCATGAAGTTATCAATGCCTGAAAAAAATCACGAAAAGTTTTTATGGTTGGCAGTCAAGGCATGTCGTCTTTGGGAAACGAAAAGGCACAACAGCTACATGCGGATGGAGCCATTGGTGAATTGAACTATTCCGAATGCTTTTGGGCAAGAAATTTCCCAATAGGAGCATGGCAGTACCCCATGCCAAAAGATGCTTCAGAAGATACAGTAGACTGGAAAAAATTTATCTCAAATACCACAAAACATCCGTTTGACCCATTACGATTCTTTAGACTAAACTCCCCCTTATTTTTTCCTGATATGGCTCAGTTTGATTGAAATATGTAGTTATGTGGAAGGTCAGCAGAATGAGTTAGCTGCTTTTGAGTATAATAGGGACCGCAAGAGAGGGAAGAAGCAGATAGTCATCGGTCTCAAGACCGATCAGGAGGGTTGTCCTGTTTCTGTGCAGATCTACAAAGGGAATACTTCGGATCCCAGGACGCTATCTGACCAGGTCACCAAGTTGCGAGAGACCAAAGGTCTCTCGCATGTGATTATGGTAGGGGATCGTGGGATATTGACCCATAAGGGGATACAACAAGAGTTGGTTCCTGTGGGTATGGATTGGATTTCGGCTTTGCGTAAGGAGACCATCGCAAGTGTGGTCAAGCAGACCAAAACGGTGGATCTGGATAAGCTGGATAAGCAGAGTCTGATGGAGGTAAAGACAGATTTATTTCCCCAAGATCGGCTGATATTTTGCAGGAATTCTGTTCAGAAAGCCATGAAACAGAAGCGACGTGAGGAGTTTCTAGTGAAAACCGAGAAGGCCTTAGAGCAGATAGTGATTGCTACTAAGCGAAAAACAAAACCCCTCAAATGCGAGACTGCCATAGCCATAAAAGTGGATAAGGTCGTAGAGAAGCACAAGATGAAGAAGTACTTCCATCTGGAGGTCAAAGAGGGACATTTAGCCTATGTTCGGGATAAATCGGCTATTGAGCGGTCAGCGGAGCTGGATGGGGTCTATGCCATTCGGACGAGTCTAAAAGAAGTTCCTCCGTCCAACGAAGCTATCGTCCTTGACTACAAGCGTCTTTCTGCGGTGGAATCGGCCTTTCGGACCATGAAAAACATTTCTTTGAAGATTCGCCCGATTCATCATCGGCGCAAGAAGCGGGTTCAAGCTCATGTGTTTTTGTGTATGCTGGCCTACTATGTGGAATATCATTTGCGTAAAGAACTGGCACCGATTCTATTTAGTGAAGATGATTTGGAAGGAAAACAAGCCCAGGGCAAGGATGTAGTAGCATCTGCTTCAAGTTCAGCCCAGACCAAAACCAAGGTAAGGCGTAAGCGCAACAAAGATGGCGACAAGGTCATGAGTTTTGCCAGCTTGATGAACGAACTGACTGGGGTCATTCGCATTATTGGAAAACCCAATATCTACACAGACTCAATCCCTGAGGTAGTCATCCTTCATGGTCTAGAGGGAACCAGAAAGCGGGCCTTTGATCTGCTGGGAATTAAAATCCAAGCATCTATTCCCAAGGGTTGAAAGTTAAGATTTACTGCTCGGTAAATCGAATCCGGATAAGAAAATATCACGTCTGAAAATCTTCCAAAATGAAGCGAATTTTTGAATGTGAAATTCAAAATAGGGGGCAGTTATAAGAGATTGAGGGAGAAAAAATCATAAAAATGTAGGGAGTAGTAAATTTTTAAAAATTGGAAACGATGATTTACAACCACTTACATAATTCAGATTTGATAAGACGTATAAAAAAGAGCAAAGCATGAGCCTAGTTTATGCCTTAGTTCAAAACTGAATGTTGTTGTTTTGCCGACAAAAAAAGTGTGATTGCGAGAATCTCACTAAGTGAATTAAAAGGTCATAAGAATATCGAAATGGAAGGGAGTAGGGCTAAATATATTTATAAAACAATCCATAGATTCTTTTGTGTCTTTCATTTTCAAATGGATATTATTGTTTATGTTTGCACTAATTAATAATTTTAACACGTCATTAATTAATAATATTAACACAGCACTGATTAATAAGATTATTTACAGTAAAATTTCAAGCGATGGCTACTCCAGGAGAAAAATTAGCGGAATCACTAGAAAGACTGAAAGTCATTCAAGATAAAGGATTGGTTGCTATAAAAGCTTCTGATTTAAGTAGGGTACATAGAGAACGATTGGTCAAAAACGGACTTATACGTGAGGTCATTAAAGGTTGGTATATCGCTGCTCCCCATGATGATATACAAGGTGACAGCACTTCTTGGTATTCCTCCTTTTGGGGGTTTTGTGCAAGGTATTTGGGAGATAGATATAGTGATGATTATTGTGTATCAGCCGAGCAATCTCTAATGCTCCATGCCGAAAACAGCTCTGTTCCAACACAATTGATCATACGTTCTACCAAAGGAAACAATTCTCCCACGATGTTATTGTTTGGCACATCACTATTTGTTATGAAATCACCGTTGCCAAATATTGCTGAGATAGAAGAAAAGAACGGTATTAGAATTGTAAATCTACCGTCGTCAATAATATATTCCACACCATCCATATTTTCAAGGCACCCCATAGAATCACGAACAGCTCTGATAATGATTAAAGATGCATCTGAACTCCTAAGTATTTTACTTGACGGCGGACATTCAACCATAGCAGGAAGGTTGGTCGGTGCATATAGGAATATAGGACAGGATAATATTGCGGATAATATCCTAAAAACCATGAAAGCTGCTGACTATGACGTTAGAGAAACGGACCCATTTGAAACACCAACCCCCATTAAGCTGGATTTTAGGGAGCGCTCACCTTATGTGAATCGTATAAAATTCATGTGGGAGACTATGAGGAAGGATATAATAGATATATTTCCGAAAGCCCCTGGAATTCCTAAAGACAAAGGCTCCTATATCAAGGATATCGAAGAAATTTATACTGCGGATGCCTATCACTCTTTGTCCATTGAGCGTTACACGGTGTCACTTGAACTCATTGAACGTGTAAGAAGTGGCGCATGGGATGTTGAGGAAAATGAAGAAGACCGAAAACAAAAAGATGCCATGGCGGCTAGAGGCTACTGGCAGGCGTTTAACGTTGTAAAAGAAAGTGTTGTGCAAATTTTGAACGGGGAAAATGCAGGTAAAATTGTAGATAATGACCATCATGATTGGTATCGGGAATTATTCGCACCGAGTGTAATCATTGGGTTTTTAAAGGCTTCGTACTTAGCTGGATATAGGAATATTCAGGTATATATTGGTCAATCCAAGCACACACCCGTCAATAAAGATGGGGTAAGGGATGTAATGCCCTTACTTTTTGAATTATTGGAAAATGAGGAAGAGGCAAGTGTACGTGCAGTATTGGGGCATTTCATTTTTGTTTACACCCATCCCTATGTTGATGGTAATGGCCGCATGGGAAGATTTCTAATGAATGCCATGTTGGCCTCTGGAGGTTACCCTTGGACCATAATCCCTGTGGAAAAAAGGGATACCTATATGAATGCTTTGGAAGGCGCAAGTTTTGGACAAGATATAAAACCCTTTGCAGCATATATTGCTTATTTGGTTGATGCAGGACTAAAAGGAAAGCCAATAGCCAAAAAGTTGAAATGATTGAGTTTGTATGTAAGATATAGAGCAACTATTTCTTTCGCATTACGTTTTCTCTCTTCAAATTTCTGAATATATGAAGGGGGAAAAGCCAGTGCAATCAGCAAATTTTTGCTGGGGTAACGCAGCATTCTGCCTTAACTGCTTTACTCTTTTTCCTAGTTCAAAATACGCAGTAGATTTTTGCTTCATTTCCGCCGATTCCACAACAAAGTGATTAGAGCCACTTAATTTAAATGTAATCCATAATTTTTGTCCCTAAAAAAGCATATTTTTGGGACATAGTAATAAATAGAAGTGAGTGTAAAGAACCAGATAAAGGCTGAAATCCAAAAAAAAGAGAGGGGGAAAATCGTTGTCCCATCCGACTTTGAATGGTCTTATGGTGTGGAGAACATCAAAAAATCCTTGTTGCGACTTTCCAAAGAGGGTTTTTTAGAACATCTGGCACGGGGCATCTACCTATTCCCGGAAGAAGATGAGCTGCTGGGCAAACTGTACCCTGACATTGTCACCATTGCAGAGCAAATCGCACGGAGAGATAGGGCACAAATCATACCGACCGGGGCCCAGGCAATGAATCAATTGGGCCTGTCCACACAGGTTCCATTGAATGCCGTATTTCTAACCGATGGGTCTCCCCGAACGATAAAAGTGGGGAACAGAACCATTAAGTTCAAAAAGGTCAGCCCAAAGAATTTAGCAGCTAAAGGAACCATTAGCGGATTGGCCATACAGGCATTGAGAGAGATAGGAAAGGATAACCTTACCGATGGACAACTGGAAACCATAATTACTCAATTAAAAAATGAGGATCCTGAAAATCTGTACCATGATTTACGGTTGGCCCCTTCTTGGATAGCGGATATCTTTGGGAAAATTCTAATGTACTATTATGAATGAATTTGTGTGCCTTGACCAAGCACAACGCTTGAATATATTCACCCAAACTGGGGCAAAGACAGGGCTTTCCGCTTTCGCTGTTGAAAAAGACTGGTGGGTCACCCAGATGTTAGGAATCGTTTTTGATCTGCCTTATGCTGAATCCCTAGTATTCAAAGGGGGCACTTCATTGAGTAAGGGATATAATCTTATACAACGGTTTTCAGAAGATATAGACTTGGCCATAGACCGTGCTTATTTTGGCAGAGCGGGTGAGAGATCTAGATCACAAATCAATAAATTGCGGAGGGCAAGTACAAAATTCATTTCAACAAAATTTATTGATGATATAATTACTGGAATCGAACAACGACAACTTACAATTATATCCATAGGTGTGGAGCCATTCGAAGGTTCGGATGCTGATCCTTTACGAATCTATGTTACCTACGAGCCTCTGACACAAAAAAGTGATTATCTTCCACCACGCATACTTCTGGAAATCAGTTGCAGATCATTAAGACTGAACTTCCCCCCTATTTTGAATTTCACATTCAAAAATTCGCTTCATTTTGGAAGATTTTCAGACGTGATATTTTCCTATATACAAGTGTTTAAGTGGTATAGATTACTCAAAAAAAAGTGTGAAAGTCGGGTTAGTGTACAAGAAGAGTGCTCGCAATATAGCAGGTTACCTTAACATCTGCAAAAGTTTTCATTTTCTTTCATTTTAGGTAACTTTTTTTTGTTAAAAAAATCACTTAACGAAAGTTAAATCACGTCTAAAGCCTTGCTTTCAGCAAGAAGTTACAAAAAAACAGGTAACCGAATAGATCACTTTTTAAATACAAAAATAGCTAACCAGATGAAATATAAAATTTAAACTCTTGATTATCATAAAGTTAGCTATTACATGATACAATATAAAATGGTTTCGTCGGGATGACAGGATTTGAACCTGCGACCCCACGCACCCCATGCGTGTGCGCTACCAGGCTGCGCCACATCCCGAATAATCATTTGGAAATGGGCAAATATAAACTTTAAATAGCTTTTAAAGTTGCATTAATGGGTTGATTCTAGTGTTGATAGGGTGAAATCTACCGATGATAGGTCAATATACTAAATCCAAATCATGAGCATAAGTTTGCCCTATGATTAAAGTTTTTATTCGGGCTATGCTCAGTTGATTATTTGACGCTTTAACCAATACAAATCGCTAATCTATTCTTTATTATCAACTATCCCTGAAAGGATTGGATAGTTATAATTCTCTGTACTAAAAATATATTTAACTTCGTTTGTCGCCGTAATGATTATTTTGCTTTATGCTAGTTTGTCAAAATCGACATTTTAATCCTGATAATCAACCACTTATAAATCTATCCACTACTTTACAACCCTCCTACTTGAACCGTTTTAATCGGTACATCGGGGGAAATAGATGATCTGTGCATTCAGCATTGAAATATACCTTAAAATGCCTGAATTTTGCTACTTTGCTACCCCTTTAGTACTCTTTTATGAACTATATTTTATTGTCTATTTTTCTGCTTTTAAGCCCTTGTATTCTTATCTACTGCCAAGATAGACCAGATAATCCACCGATAATTGAAACACCCAATGAAATTGACTATCTACATGAGATCGTCGTTGATAGTCTCGATATTCCCTGGGGAATGGATTTTATTTCTGAAAACGAGCTGTTGATTACAGAGAAAAAAGGAGAATTGATTTATGCAGTTGATGGATCTAAAACACAGATTACCAACCTACCGAATGTTTATGTTAGAGGTCAAGGTGGCTTGCTTGATGTTGCATTACATCCAGAATATGAAGTAAATAATATCATCTATTTAGTTGCCTCAACTAATACCGAAGAGGATGATAAAGGGGGAAATACTGCATTATATAGTGCCGTTTTAAACCTCCAAGATTTTCAACTAGATGATCTGACTCTGCTCTATAAGGCTACTCCTAATACCAATAAAGGCCAGCACTGGGGTTCAAGAATTGTATTTGATGACCAAGGATACCTTTATTTTGCTATTGGAGACAGAGGCCAAAGAGATATTACGCCGCAAGATTTGAGCACAGATGGAGGGAAAATCTATCGTCTAAATCTCGACGGCACCATCCCTAGTGATAATCCTTTCGTAGGCGAACCAGGAGTTAAAGAAGCGATTTTTTCCTATGGACATAGAAATCCCCAAGGAATGATTTTTCATCCAGAAAAAAAACAGTTGTGGCTCAACGAACACGGACCCCGTGGAGGGGATGAAATTAATATTTCTCTAAAAGGACGTAATTATGGCTGGCCCGAAATTACCTATGGTATTAACTATAGTGGAACCATAATTACCAATCAAACTCATAAAGAAGGAATGGAGCAGCCATTTTATTATTGGACGCCCTCCATAGGTCCAAGCGGTATGGCTATTTTAACCTCCGATATTTACCCACAGTGGAAAGGAAATATTTTTGTAGGCTCATTGAGATTTGAATACCTGGAAAGATTGGTCATTGAAGATGATAAAGTCGTTAAACGAGAAAAAATTCTAGATAAAATAGGTAGAGTACGCAATGTTGTGGAAGGTCCTGATGGGTATCTGTATGTTGGTGTGGAAAATCTTGGTATTGTAAGAATCATTCCAAAAAATGAAACTATTTCTCTTGGGCTATAGTGTCGCTTCAGCAACTATATTTTTCTCTATTGATCAACAAAAGACACTAAAGCAAAGCATTGAAGATGGAAAAATGATTTATACCGATTTTTGTTTGCAATGTCATTTAGCCGATGGACAAGGAGTTGAAGGTGTTTTCCCACCTTTAGCAGATGCTGACTATCTTTTTGAAGATATCAACAGAAGTATTGCGGGGATAAAATATGGAATGAGCGGTCCAATAACAGTCAATGATGTATTGTATGATGGACTGATGACTAATCAAGGGCTTGAAGACCAAGAAGTCGCAGATGTGATGAATTATATATTGAACAGCTGGGGAAATAGCTTTGATGAGATTATTACATCTGAACGTGTAAAATCAGTGGAATCCCCCAATGATTAGAATTGGAAAAAAGAAAAAGACTCTACTGATCTATGGGTCTATTACTATTGCTTTTGTAATATGGATGGCCTATTACGATGACCATTCGATTGCTCTTCATAAAGAATTAAATCAAAAGATTTATAGTCTGGAATCGAAGAAAAGATCATTGACTTCACAAATAGGTGCCGTTCAACATCAAATTGAAATTTTGAAACATCCCGATAGTCTTCGAAAATATGCTCGAGAAGAATTTTTTTATAAAACATCAAACGAAACAATCTATCTTATTGACTCAATTACCATCAATTCTTTAGGAGATTAATTCCAAAAATATGTTGAGCTGTGTGAACTGAACAACTAATCGTTAATTAATTGAAAAACTTACCATAAACAATGGGGAAGACCATTGCCATTGCTAATCAAAAGGGAGGTGTAGGCAAAACTACTAGTGCTATCAATATTGCGGCCGCAATTGGGATATCCGAAAGGCAGGTCTTGCTAATAGATGCAGACCCTCAAGCCAATGCGACCTCAGGCGTAGGCTTTCAACTCAGTAGCGGACAGACCACAACATACGATTTGATGATAGGACGTAAAGGAATAAAAGATACTATTGTGCCAACCAAAATCAAAAATCTGGATCTGATTCCTTCTCAGATCGATTTGGTTGCCATCGAAATAGAACTGTCTGACAAAGAAGATAGAGAATATCAACTGAATCTAGCACTCTCTGATATCAAAGATGAATATGATTACATCATCATAGATTGTGCGCCATCTTTAGGAATAATTACAATCAACGCACTGACTGCAGCAGATTCAGTTCTCATCCCTATCCAATGTGAATACTTTGCCCTTGAAGGTCTTGGATTACTACTCAATACAATCAAAAGCGTTCAAGAATACTATAATCCTGAATTAAATGTCGAAGGGATTTTACTGACCATGTATGATACTAGACTCCGACTCTCTAATTCGGTGGTTCAAGAAGTTCAAAAACACTTTCATAAGATGGTTCTCAACACGATTATTCCTAGAAATGTCAAGCTATCCGAAGCTCCTAGTTTTGGCCAAGATATACTTAGTTTTGATGTGACAAGTCGAGGAGCAGAATCCTACTTATCTGTTGCTAGCGAATTAATCAACAAAAATACCGTTTGATTTTGGGTAGATCGTCAAAAAAACCAGCTTTAGGAAAAGGTCTTGATAGTATATTGAGGCCCCATAGTACCATTGGAACCAATCCAAAAGATATCCCTGCTGGAGTCATCGGTCGAGTCGTTCATCTTTCTCCCAACAAAATAAATGTCAACCCCCGACAACCAAGGAAAAATTTCAATTCTGAACTAATAGAACAATTGGCTCAATCAATTAAACTGCATGGACTGATTCAACCAATAACGGTTAGAAAAATAAATTTGTCTTCCAATTATGAATTAATCAGTGGAGAACGAAGATTAAAGGCAGCAAAATTGGTGGATCTTAAAACTATTCCTTGCTACGTAAGAACGGCTCAAGACAAACAGCTGCTTGAGTTCGCCCTAATTGAAAATATACACCGAAAAGATCTCAACCCTATTGAAATTGGTTTGACTTTTCAGCGACTACTCCAAGATCTAAACTTTACCCATCATCAATTGGGCCAACGTTTAGCTAAAAATCGAACCAGTATAACCAACTATATTCGCTTGCTCAAACTTCCCGATATCATACAGTTAGGACTAAGAGATAATAAAATCAGTTTCGGCCACGGTCGTGCACTCTTGGCTTTTAAAGACCAAAAGACACAAATCAATCTTTTTAATGACATAATCTCACAAAACCTATCGGTGCGTGATGTAGAAAAGTTAATCATTAAACCTAAATCCATCAAAGAACCAACTCTGGTAACAAAAAATCCGTTCGTAGAGTCGTCAACACAAAAACTCAATGCTTATTTCGATACTACAGTTGACCTCAAACTAAATAAAAAGGGCAGTGGATATATCAGGATTCCTTTTAAATCAAAGGAATTGTTACAAACGATACTCAATAAAATCAGCGATGAAAAGTAATTTTCTCATCTATTTCATTGGATTACTGATCTGTGGGCAGATATGTGGTCAGGAAACTGAACAACCAATTTCTGATGACCAAGTCCCCATGGATAATCGTAAGGTAAAGGACACTCTGATGAGTTTCGAAGCTGTAAATTGGAGAGAGCAATTCTCTCCTAGAAGACTCCGTCTCATGGATGATCCGAAGACCCCAGCTAAAGCCACTTTTCTTTCTGCAGTTTTGCCCGGTTTGGGACAACTATACCTCGGGAAATACCTTTGGGCACCTATATTTTGGGCAGGAATTGGGACATCAGTACATTTTTTTGTCCTGAACTCAAAGGAATACAACCGATTTAGAAACATATACAAAAGAAGAATAATAGGCTATACAGATGATGAATATTCGGTACTGATTCCAGACAATGAACAAATTCTAAGAGGGATGGAATTTTATGAGAATTATCGCGATATATCAGCTATTTTCATCGCCGTTTCCTATGTGCTGAACGTAATCCATGCAAATGTAGCAGCACACTTTCTCCAATTTAATGTGGATGAAAAACTCAGCATTCGATCCAATGTCCTGGTCGATCCCACCCAAACTGGACTCTCTCTTTCCTTAGAATTTTAGTTAAAATAGTATCTATGGGTTTTTCAATAAAGTTTTTTGTTACAGAAACCTTCTTCAATGAGACTTATAAATTATGGATATAAATCACATAATAATATTCAAATTTTGAAAATAGCAATTTTTGGTTACGGAAAAATGGGCAAACTAATTGAACGATTGGCCATTGAGAATTTTCATCAAGTGGTATACATTCAAGATATCAATTTTAAACGTGGATCACTTGACCAAGCTGATGTAGCCATTGTTTTTTCAAGCCCAAATGCTGCCGTTGAAAATATAGAATTGGCTTTTAAACATAAACTCAATGTGGTCTGCGGAACAACAGGATGGCTAAACCAATACGAAAAAGTAGTCGATCTATCTGAAAGCTATGAAAGAGGATTTTTGTACGCATCAAATTTCAGTCTTGGGGTGAATATTTTGTTTGAATTAAATAGACAACTCGCCAAATTGATTAAACCGTTGGGTAGCTACACCATCTTTATACATGAAACTCATCATACCGAAAAACTTGATAAACCAAGTGGAACAGCAATTACCCTAGCTGAAGATCTACTAGAAATTCTTGACTATAAAAATTGGACTCTAGAAGTCCCCAAAAAGGGAGAGTTGAAAATCAATGCCCTGAGAAAACCTGATGTTGTGGGCACACATCGGATTACCTACAAATCTGATATTGACCAGTTGAGTATCCAACATAAAGCCCTAAAAAGAGATGGGTTTGCCCTGGGAGCGCTAACAGCTGCAAATTGGATAAAAAATAAAGTTGGGGTTTTTTCGATGTCCGATATATTCTCAATCAATCAAGACAACTAAAAAGAACATTCACATATGGATATCTTAGGATGGCTTATCTTTTTTCTAGCACTGAATTTGGTTCACTTTGGTGGAACTTATCGGCTTTATAAAACAGCAGGGAAAAATCCATATTTAGCCTTGATCCCTATTTATAACCTGATGGTTCATTTAAAAATGATATACCGTCCGACTTGGTGGGTGATTCTGTTTTTCTTGCCAACGATAAATCTAATTATGCTAGGGGTATTGTGGGTAGAAACCCTCAAGGTCTTTGGAAAATCCAAAACTTCTGATTCGCTTTTGGGTTTGGTAACCTTTGGATTATATATCTATAAAGTAAACTACCAAAAGCGAATTGATTACGCGGATTCTTTCGACCGGTCAAACAGATCATCTATTGGAGAGACCTTTAGCTCCATCATTTTTGCCGTAGTGGTGGCCACAATTGTTCATAATTACTTTATTCAACCATACATCATCCCTACGGGATCCCTCGAAAAGTCTTTATTAGTAGGGGATTTTTTACTAGTTAGTAAATTCCATTATGGTAGCCGAATCCCCACAACTGCAGTGTCACTTCCCTTGGTCCACGATACCATTCCGATCATCAAATCTAGATCTTACCTGAAAAAGCCTCAGTACCCCTATATACGTCTTGCTCGAATACAAAAAATACGACGGAACGATATTGTAGTATTTAATTGGCCAGCAGATACGGTAAGACAGTTTTTTGTTTCAGAAGCTCGAGTAAATAAACCACTGGACAAAAAATCGAACTATGTGAAGCGATGTGTGGGTATACCAGGTGATACCCTAGAAATAATTGATGGTTATGTCTATATTGATGGGGGAAAAAATGTATTGCCAGATAGAGCAAAGATTCAAGTTCCCTTTTTCCTCTACAACAACAATGGAGTTTCTTCCAAACAATTGCTTGAAGCTGGAATAACTGATTTTCAAAGAAAATATCGAATTGATAATATCACTCAAAGCACTTTTGAAGCCCTTAAATCTGAAATTCTATATACTCAAGGAACCACCGTTTCAGATTTCACCGTCGTAACTTCTGAACGTGGACTTTCCAGTCAGTTGGTTCGATCTCTCGGTTTACAAGGTCAAGAAATAATAGAACGAAAAAAAACAGTTTTTCTTACCCCTAATGAAGCAAAAGCATTGACTCAAGTAGATTGGTTAGATAGCATCAAACAAAAGACAAACAGCGAAAAAAGACCCAATACAACCTATTTCCCCAATACCATACCCTACAATTGGAATGAAGATTATATGGGTCCCATAGTCATACCCAAAAATGGTGCAACGATTAACCTAAATGCTAAAAATCGTCCCTTATATAAAAAATTGATTGTCGATTACGAAAAAAATACATTTGAATCCGGACCATCCGGCTACATCATTAATGGCGAAGAGACAAACCAATATACTTTTAAACAAGATTATTATTGGATGATGGGGGATAACAGACACAAAAGTGAAGACAGCCGATTCTGGGGCTTCGTCCCAGCTGATCATATTGTCGGAAAGCCCATCTTTATATGGTTTAGTATTGAAAATTTTACTCAGGGGCTCCGGAATTGGAAAATACGTTGGGACCGAGTATTTACAACTGTCTCTGGAAAGGGTCAAGCTAGAAGCTATTTTCCACACTTTGTCACTGTGATAGTATTGTGGCAAATAATGACATTTATTATCAGGAGAAAAAAACAAAAAAGGAAAGATAATTCCAATTAGTAACCTTTAGTTCTCGCCTCTACTGTTTTCAAAAATAATTATCACTACTTTTCTACTCATTGAAAACCGATTAGCTTTAGGCCTATGGGATTTTTCGGTATAGAATCATCACCGTGAAAGTTATCATACCTGCATACCTGCCTTCTATATATTATTTCAGCTGGCTGATTGAACAAGACCAAATCGAATTTGCAACCAATCTTCGATACCAGAAACAAACTTATCGAAACCGAGCCTACATCTATGGAGCAAACGGAAAACATAGACTGGTTGTTCCGATTATTCACAACCGATTAAACGAGTTTAAAACTGATCAAATGACCCGGATTTTCAATGAAACAAATTGGAGAGCAATCCATTGGAAATCACTAGATGCTTCCTATCGTAGATCTCCTTATTTTGAATACTATGAGGACGCACTCTATCCTCTTTACCAAAAGAAATGGGACAACTTGTTTGACTTTAATTTATGCTTGATCCGAACTTTTTGCGATTTACTTTCTGTTGATTTAAACTATCGTCTGGTCGCTAGTCATAAACAGACGCATCGGGTGTTTGAAAGACTATTGGATTGCAAAAATTCACCCGAAATATCAATGGAAAAATACCCCCAGGTTTTTGAAAACAAATTTGGGTTTATTCCCAATTTGAGCATAGTTGACTTATTGTTTAATACAGGTCCTGAAACCCTTGATCTGCTCAAAACGGTTCAAATAATTTCAGAGTGAACACCAATGTGATGTGCCAAGCTGTATTCTAGTTGGCAAGAATAGCTACAACTGGTCTATGGTCTGAATAATGGACATTAGGGGTTTGAAAATCCAAAACTTCTATATTCTGACTAACGATAATAAAATCAATTCGAAGGGGAAACAATAATTCTTTATAGGTAGATCCCAATCCTATACCTGCTTCAACAAAAGCATCTTTTCGGTCTTGAATTAACTTTTGGTACGGAGATGAAAAAGCATTGTTATTCAAATCCATACAAATCACTACCGGGAATTGGGTGCTTCTGGCAACAGAGTCAACTAATTTTACTTGCTGATTTTGAATATCAAGTATATCCTTTAATCGTTCGAATTCAATTTTTTTTTGATTCCATTGATCTATCGTTTCTTTAAAATTCGTGGAGAGTGATTCGAAATGCGAGCTGAGAATTCGAACCCTTTTCTCCCCAAGATTGAGATCCGCATAAATACCTCCGCTAGTTGAATTTTTAAACTCTATTTTTCCCGATTCTATAAATGGGGTCTTTGATAATATGGCATTTCCTACATCCCCTCCCAAAACTGTGGGTTCAAAATACTGATAAGGGTAATTGGAAAATTCGGGAGATAACTTTTGGGAGTACTCCTGGAGGCAAACCACATCAGGATCCAGACTATTGATTTGTTTTAGGATTTTGCTGGGAATCTCAGGGTCGGCTATCCAATTGAATTGATTGAATAAACGAACATTGTAGCTCATTATTTTTGAACCTTCTTGATTCTTTTCTTCACCATCGGGTAATTGCAAAAGAAGTCCCCAATCTTCTATAGTGACAAGAAATACAAATACAAAGAGCAAAAAGGGCCATTTGACTCTAATAATCCAATAAAGCAGGAAGGCTAAATTGATGATACTCAACAATGGACAAAGTAGGGGTAAAATCCATAAAAATTCAAAGTCAAACCATTTCCCCATTGCTGATAACTGAAGAATTAGGGTAATGATGTTGACGATTAAAACTAAAGTAGGAAATACTTTTCTTGCCATGATCAATTGGCCTTAGATTATATCATTCATCTTTGTTGAACAAAAATTCTTTTTCATCTTGAGTCAGACTTTGATAGCCTGACTCACTGATTTTTTTTAATATTTTTTCAATCTTCTCCTGCGACTTTTGTTCTTTTTTGGACTCTCTTGGGGATCTATGGGCATCTTTTGTTTTGGTTTGCCTATGGCCTGCATTTTTTTGTTTCGGCTTAAAAGACCTTACAATTTTCCCCATAAATTCTTCAAATTCATCCCCAAAAACCTTTCCTGATTTATACCTATAAACAGAATAAAAACCAATCGCTGCACCACCTAAATGAGCAATATTGCCACCGGCATTATCGTTCAAAGGCAAAGTGATTAAATTAATCATCACCAAGGCCAAGCCTAGAACATAAAAGGGAATGCTAAACAAGAAAAAATTTATCCTCATTTTTGGAGCATAACCACACATAAAAAATAGGATAGACATAATACCAGCAGAGGCGCCAACCAAATTAGACTCCTCAACTACTGAACTGAACACAGGAAAGAGATTGTAACTAATCATAAACGCCACTCCCCCGGCGAGAACTCCCAAAAAGTATGTGGAAAAAAATTCTTTGCTGCCCATAAATGAAACAAACATTTTACCCACATAATAAAGAACAAGCATATTAAATAACAGATGTAGAATCCCTCCATGCAAAAAACTATAGGTAAGTATTGACCACGGCTGATTTAAAAATCGATTAATACTTGACGGCAAATTGAAATAGGAGAGATAATCAACTTGTGAAGCATCAAATAAGTAGAATACTACCTTTAAAAAAGCAGGCAGAACAAAACAAAGCACATTGATTACAATTAACCTTTCTACAATGCTTAAAGCATAAAAACGTTGTGTTAGATTCAAAGACACCTAATATTATTTAATTATGAACCTCTTTTTCTGTTAAGTCTGCGCCAGTACAACATAATGAAAATTCCGGTAAATGCCCCTCCTAAGTGAGCAAAATGTGCGATAGAACCAATATTATAGCTGGTAAAAGCTCCAAAAAGGTCAATAACGATTAGGATAGGAACTAAATATTTGGCTTTTATGGGTATGGGTGGAAACAGCAACATTAATCGTGCATTGGGGAATATCAATGCGAATGCTGCCAGCACTCCATACAAAGCACCTGATGCTCCTACCATAGTAACGTGATATGCTTCTATCGCACTTGTAATTGTATCCATATGATTACTCAATCTTTCAGGAAATTCACCATTCTCCAAAGCATATTGAATCTGAGATTGAGAATAACCTATTGAATTAAACAACTCATATAAGTTGTTTATTTGATAAGAATAATACAGCAATTGTATTGCTGCGGCACCTAGACCGGCTGAGAAATAGAAAAAAAGAAATTTATTGGTTCCCCATTCTCTTTCTAAGGTGCTACCAAACATCCACAATACGAGCATATTGAACAATAAATGGGGAAAATTTCCATGCATAAACATATGAGAAAACAACTGCCAAAAACCGAATTGGGCATTTTGGGGATAACGTAGCCCCAATTTATCCATCAAGTTTAACTCCGGGAGGATTTGGGTCGCAATGAACAGAATCAGATTGATGATCAAAAGATTCAGTACAGCCGATGGGATTGATCTAATCATTCTAATTTTCTATTCAAAGCTCCTTTATCTAGTCTAATAAACACTTTTTTATTGAAAGGGGTTATTCCATAATCTTGACAAGCGAATAGGTTATTGACCATTTCGTTTTGTTCCACGTGATTCAATAATTGATTATTGGTGATAGCCCACTTTCGAGCCAGAAATTTGGCGATCATGTCTCCGATGGTGTCGGTATGGCTTGATACATCGATTGTTTGGTCAAGCAATTCCTCAAGGGTAGCACTTATTTTTTCGGTTGGACATATCTGCGGAGCACCTAGTATCTGGATCGAAGTTTTATTTACGATTTTGATTCGGAAGCCAATTTTTTTTAAATCATCCTCTATTTCTTTTAGGGCATTAGTTTGTTGGATAGATAATGAAACAAAGATTGGAAATATCAATTGCTGACTTGGGAGGCTATTGGTTTTATTTCCCTTTTTAAACTTTTCAAATAGAATACGCTGGTGGGCTCTATTTTGATTGATAATAATCAGGTTGTTATCAAAACCACAGACGATATACTTAGAAAATAACTGAAAAATTGATGGCTGGGCTTTGATGTCTAGCAGATCAGATATATTTTCAATTTTCAAAGGGTTGTTGGAAGGTGTATTTTGAAAATCCAAAACATTTTTTTGCCTAGCATCTTCAAAAGGGTTATAATTTGTATCAATAGGAACAGTCGGTCTAGTAGGCGGTTTGTCCTTGTATTCATAGGGTACCCTTAAATCCGGATTTTGATTAAAATCTAAGGGTGGGGTTATGCGATGAATTCCCAAACTATGTTTTACTGTTGACTTTAGGATTGCATACAAATTTTCAGATTCTTCAAACTTTATTTCTGTTTTGGTCGGATGGATATTGACATCAATTTTATCGGTGGCAATTTCAATAAAAATAAAATAGCCAGGTTGGCTTTTCTCAGGCAGTAATCCTTGGTATGCCTCTAAAACCGCATGCCTTAAATAGGGAGCTATTATGAATCTATTATTGACAAAAAAATACTGTGGGTTACCCCTTTGTTTAGAAATATTGGGCTTGAGTACATAACCGGATATTTTTGCTATCTGGGTATCGGAATTAATTTCTAGTAGGTTGTCTCTCAATTTGGTTCCAAAAATATTTCTCAATCGGTGTTTTACGGTTGCTTTAGTTAGATGCAATAATTCTGAGCCTTGGTCAAACACATCAAAGCGGACATAGCAATGAGCAATGGCCAGACGATAAACTTCTTCTAGGATCCGCCGTAATTCGGTCTGATTGGTTTTGAGAAAGTTTCTTCTAACAGGGGTGTTAAAAAACAAATTTTTAACTGAAATTGTGGTGCCGTTTTGAGCAGCCAATTGTTCTTTTCTTTTGACTTCTCCACCTTCAATACAAAGTAGAGTGCCCAGCTGGTTGGTCGATTTTTTAGAGATGATTTCTATTTGTGCCACCGAGGCAATAGAAGCTAGGGCCTCTCCACGAAACCCTTTGGTCATGATTTTAGTTAAATCATCGGTAGTTTTGATTTTGGAGGTTGCATGTCGCTGAAAAGCAAGCTCAATGTCTTGGGGGGCTATTCCTTCTCCATTATCCACGATTTTTATCAGCGTTTTTCCTGCATCTTTTACTTGTATTTTGATCTCAGTAGCTCCAGCATCTACTGAATTTTCTATCAATTCTTTTACCGCAGATGCGGGTCTTTGTATCACTTCGCCGGCAGCAATTTGATTGGCTACCTGTTGAGGTAAACGGAATATGACACCACCAGCCATGAACTAATTGAAGAAAATAGTATAGTCGAAATCTATGATATAGAGAAAGAAAAACACGAGGACTAGTATGATTAAAATCAATGTTCTAGAAACAGCTCGATTTTTTCGGTTTCTTGAGCGTATACGCTCAGAAGCCCAATGATTTCGATAATCATTGGTGTTGAAATTTTCTCTATTTCGGGCAAATTTAGAACCAAAATCATAGATATTGTGGTCTTTTTTCCCCTTGTAGTATCTTGGGGTATAGTTGAATTTTTTGTTTTTAGAGAGTCTAAAAAAATTGATTCTAGGCACTTTTAATTTACTTTTATTGGTGGAAAGATTCCTTGATTCTACAACATTGAATTCTTTGTTTTTAGAAATTCTAAAAAAGCGATTCTAAGCAGTTGTAAATTTACCTTTTTATAGTGGAATTACTTTTTTTGTGCAATATCATTAAATTGTGCTATTTCAATAGCCGCTCTGGCGGCTTCAATTCCCTTATTTCCAAGTTTTCCACCACTTCTTTCTTTGGCTTGTTTGATGGTATCATCAGTCAAAACACAGAAAATGATAGGTACTTTCCCCAGGACATTTAGATCTTTGATTCCTAGGGATACTGCTTGACAGATATAATGAAAATGGGGCGTTTCCCCTCTGATGACACTTCCTATTGCAATGACCACTTGAACTCTCTTCAGTTGGGCAATTTTACATCCATAAATCAGTTCAAAGCTTCCCGGAACATTATATCTGGTGATGTTCGAATGGGGAATGCCACTTTCTGAGAGAGTTTTTATTGCTCCATTGTATAGGTTTTCAGTTATGGAAGCATTCCATTTTGAAACGACTATAGCGATATGGATCTTGTCAGTATTAGGTAAATCAATTGGGACGGATTGCTTAAAAGGGGATTGGAGGTCGGTAGCCATTACCGAAGCATTGTTTCAAGTTTGGATATCTGTATGGTGATTAGTTCAGCTTCTTGGGCATCGGGGTAATCCTCTTCAATTCTCTTGAAATGCTCAAGGGCATCTTCATACTTTTCCAGTTCTTGGGCTAGTAGTCCAGCTTTGAATAAAAATTTTGGGGCAGTGAATTCATTATCGCTAGCCTTCACGGCCTCCAAATAATAGGTGTAGGCATCTTGGGGTTGTCCAAGTTCTGCGAATGAATCGGCAATAGCTCCTTTGGCCATGGCAGAAAAAATGAGGTCTTTAGATTTGAACCGTTCTAGTTGTTTGATTGCATTTTGGTACTCTCCTAATCTCAGATAAGCTATTCCGGCACTAAATTGTGCAAGTCTGGCCGGTTTTGTTCCCTTATAGAGATCAATGATTTCTAAAAATCCATATTTTCCTTCGCCTCCTTCTAGAGATAACCGATACAGAGAATCAGCATCCATCAAACTAGTGGCAGCTCTATTGAAATAATCTTGTGCCTGAGCCATTTCTGTAACTACTTCTCTTTCTTTTGGCTCCAGGATAAATCGTTTGTTGCCCAGGTAGCCCAAAACCCCAACTGCAATCAAACCGACCAGGATTAGGATATAGTTTTGATTTTTTGAGACCCACCTTTCAGTTTTTGAAGCAGTTAGATCTAAAGTCTGAAAAACCTCCTTTGTAGCACTCTGAGAGGGCGAAGAGCCAGACTTTGTCGAACGTTTTTTATAAGTAGCCATAAATACTATAAGGGCTGACAAATTTAGACCATTTATTGATGAATCCCAATCCCAAATACCTGAATAGGAGACTTACGGTTGTTTTGTCAAATTTCTTACTTACCATTACAAGTTTAGCGGAAAGTATACATATCTGTAGTGGTCAATAGTTGAATGCTCAATTTCTGCTACTCTTTTTTTTGTCATGTGGATTTAAAGGTTGATTGTATAGTTAAAATAAATTGAGCTAAGCATTTAATTTCATAAATTAGATGTCAATACCTTGAATAAACCCATTAATGCAACTTTACACAGTTATCAGGATACTTCCCCGTTCAATGGCTTCAAGTAATATGATTGCAGCATCCGAAGTGGTTCTCTCACCTTTGAAATCAACAGTAACAGCCCTCTTTTTTTGACAAAATATGGAATTCATAAGTCAATGATTTTTATGGAACTATAAAATGAATATAACTAACTGCAAGTTAATAAAATAAATCCAATTATTAACCCCTAATATGAATTATTCGAGTTAATGACTTGAACGTTTGGTTCAATATCAGATTTTTAGTCAAAATTTAATAGTGTTGATATATGGGTTGATTCTACTCCATGCATTTTTAATATAATCTTCGCATATTTCATATCCAACAAAGAATCTATCACTCTTTAATGATGCTATGCGCAAGTTTGTCAAAAGGGCATTTTTTTTCTTTCCTAAAAAAATTTTTTAGTCATTTTATTGAATAATTTACAACTATCAATCCTTTCTGTTGTCATATTTATACTCATAAAGAGATTTAAATACTATATATATAATTTTGTTTTGAAATCTCCATTGTAGTGGATAGATATTTTTAGGTTTAGGGTTTTTATTATATTAGCATCAGCAAAATTTTACTTTATGCCTATACATACAAAAATCAATATCCCCAAAATCAAAACAAAATAAGGCTGCCTTCTCCTTTTATAGACAGGACATCGTGACCAAATAATTTTTCCTGGTGAACCGATCAAAACAGTTCATCTAAGAGGGCTTTGTTGTAGTGGATAGATTTATAAGTGGTTGATTATCAATACTAGAATGTCCATTTTGACAAACTTGCGTATGGCTGTTGAACCACTTCCCATAAAAGGGTCTAATATAACATCTCCACTAAATGACAATAACTGTATAAGCCGGTACGGTAATTCAACTGGGAAAGGAGCGGGGTGCTTAACTCTTTTGGCACTTTCAGTTTTAAATGTCCATATAGATTTGGTCCACTCCATAAATTTATCTCTGGCAATTGTATTTCTTTTATTCTCCTTTTCCAACTCACTTAAATTCCGTTTGAAAAACCCTTTACTAAAAACCAAAATATACTCATGCACATCACGAAGAATCGGGTTTGAAGCTGATTGCCAACTTCCCCAGGCTGTTGACCCTCCAGCACTTGCAGACTTATTCCATATTATCTCACCTCTCATTAAGAAACCTTTATCCAACATAAGGTTAGAAACATAATCAGTGATTGGTATGTAAGGTTTTCTTCCAACATTAGCCAGGTTTATACCTATCCGTCCTCCATCAACTAATACTCTGTGGCATTCACTAAAAACCCTTTCTAGTAGTTCTATATATTCACTTAATGTCAAATCTTGATCGTATTCTTTAGATACATTATACGGAGGTGATGTAACAATTAAATGAACTGAACTATCAGGTATTTCACACATATTTTCAGAAGAGGAGCAAATAATTTTATTTTTAAGATCTTCTGGAAAGACCTGGTCCAATTGTTTATTATTACTTTCCTTGTTAGTAGAATGATAGAGATTAGTGTTATAAAATTTTTCTGAGTTGTGACCATATCTGCCCGATACGCCAAAACTGCTTGTTTCAGTCTTGTTGATTTTTCTATTCATTCTTTGTGGTTTGATTAACCCCCAAAATTTTGAACCTTGTTTAATTCAGTTGGTCATCTCCGGAAGGTACCGACAGTTCTAATGATTTAATGGGTTTTATTTCATTTAGTGCAATTCCTTGTAAGTTTCCAACAATACTGGTAACACTATTTGCGAGTCTATTTATCTGGATTTCTCTTTTCTTCCAATGAGTTTGAATTGCCATTTTTTCTTTGTTCAAATCATCTAGCATAAATTGATAGGTTTCCATTTGGTAATTAATACGTTCCCTGAATCCAGGACTTGTAATATAGTCATATAGCAGATCCATTTTCCCTTCTCTATTTTCTTGAGATAACTTAACCTGGGAAATTTCAATAATAGAATGTCTTAGAACCACTGATAACACTTCTAATTCGTGAAACTTGCAAATCCAGATTCGATTTTTGAAACCCATGTTTTGGCAAAGTCTTAGACTTGCCTTTGGCATTGTTTGCGTGACCAACACTCCAAAGTCTGCACCTTCTTCTGACATGTCGTCTTTAAGCTTGTCTATCCACTTATTCATAAAATTTTTGGTGCGTTTGCTTTCATAAACTATTTTTCCGCACTCGCTACCATCATTGACAATCTGAATAACATCTGCCCCTCTTTGCCCTTTTTTTACTTCAACTATTTTGTCATCGGGAAATTTTTTCTTCAGAAACTCTTCGATAACCAATTCCTGTACCTCACCTTGAAGTTCCTGTGAACCGACTGTCTGTTTTCCCAGCATTTCTTTTGTTCGCTTGTTTTGATCTTCAAGTTGTTTTTCCAATTCTTTTCTCTTTAAATCTTCTTGTGCTCTTTCTTCTTGAAATTTTTTGTTCCATTGGTCTTGGACCTGGCTTAGTTGTTGTTCTGTCGACCGATTATGTTTACTTTCCATTTCTTTCATCTCACGTTTCAGTGTCTGAAGTTGAGCCTCCGTAGAATGCATTTCCCTTAATTGTTGACTTTTATCCTCTAATTCTTGGTTTAACCCTTTTTCTTTTTCAGCATATTCAAAATTTAGTTGAGATTGTATATCCTTTTTTATTTTCTCCTTTTCTTTTATTATAAAATCGGATTTAAGTTCATTTAAAAGAGTTTCCCTTTTTTGGCCTAACCTTTCTTTTACTTGACTTTCAACTTTAGTCTTGATAACATCTTCCATATCAAATGATTTGGAACAATGAGGACAAATAATGTTTTGAGAATTCATTTTTTTAAGTTTTTTGAGTTTTAATTAATAAAATATTCGCTTTGAAAATGGAGTCGGGATAGAGGTTCATTGACACATTGAATAAAGAATTGACTTACTCCACCTTCGGCACAGTCGCATTGACTGGAACAATCGCATCAACTGGCAATTTTTCCGCCAAATCCAATGTCTTTACAGATAAATGGATGACCGACAAAAGTAAATCCAGAATGTATCTTGGTTTGTTTGTTTCTCTTGCCCAATCGTTAGGGTCGTTGGTTATACCGGAATCTTTATGTGTTCTTATCTGGTATCTATCCATAATCCACTCTATAGCTGATTTCCCATTGACCACATAATCATAAACTTTTAATGGAATGTTTTTGATGGTTATATTTCCGTTGTAAATAATAGTGGATTTATCCAATCCTTGTTTGTTGTTTGAAGATTTTAATTCTTTGTCCTTTCTGAAATTTATTTTTCTAACCTTATAAAAGATTTCACTCGACCTCAAATCATATGCATTTTCTTTCAACTCTCCAACAACCAACACCTCAGGGTGAGGAGGTATAGATTCATAGTTTAGGTGCAAGTCTGCCAATTTCCTTCCTATCTTAGAAAAAGACCAAAAATCCTCTTTCTCTTCTACCAATGGAATTCGAGGTAAATTTTTGCTCAAATCATTCTGATAAGTCTCCCTATATTCGGGACAATGGAGAAATCCATAGACATAGTAGAAAACATCTTCTTTGGTGATGTTCTCTTCCAGGCGCGTCACCTGAGAATTGTACTGATTTCTTGCCTTTTGAAGTATGTAATCCGAAATGGCATCCTTTCTGGTGTATTGGTCTTTTGTACCCGGTTCACTATCGGAAGTTTTATCCAAATGGAATATGGGAGTTTCTTCTTCTGATTTTTCATAGTAATACAAGGGGAAACATTGACTTGCACTCATTATTCCTAAATCAGGAATGCAATTTGAAATCAAACAAGAAAATCCCTTTTTATTAGATTTTCCTGGAATTGCAATGACTTTGTTTTCGTGATGGATAGGAAACAAACGGTTGTTCTGATAATGTCTATAGTTTAGATATTTATTGAAATAAAATTTCTGCTTACAGAATGGTCTATAATTACTAACTATTATATTATTAGGATCGAAATCAATTTTTTCACTTTTTTTTAACCTGCTTATGATATCAGAAGTCCATTTGAACTTTTTATCATTTCTATCAATGAACTTTTTTGCTGAAATACTTCTATTTACCCTTTGATTATATCTATCTACTTCTTCATTGTAAAAATCAATAGCACTATTTACATTAGAAGCTAATTCATTTTTACTAAAATTATAAACCCAAACATCTCGATTAGTTTGAGCTCCACAAGAATAAGTCGTATAAAAAGACTCTGAAGTCTCTTGAAATTTCTTTGTGGGTTCAATTGGGATAAAAGTTTCCGGCATTTCTTTTCGTAGATTCAACCAATCTCCATACTGATCTCTATTTATTTCCTGAAAAGGAACATGTTCAATGCTTTTGAATTCCTTGATTTCATTCAATTTATCTTTTTTGCTTAAATAATCCCCAATATCATGATAATAGACATTGGCTTTACCTATATAATTAGGTTGTTTTACTAATAGAACGATAGTAACGTCAGTTATAATAGGAAATATATTTTGCCCTGTTTTCTTGGCATCTTCTTTCGATTTTCCTCTTACCCCCCCCCTAAGATTCAAGACGTATACATTACTAAATTCCTCTTCTATACACCTCCTAAATCCACTGCCACTGACACTATCCAGCCAGCCTCCATTAGTCACAAAGCCAATCACCCCACCATCTTTTTCATCTATTCTATCTGTTGCCCATCTATAGGCTTTTATATAGGAGTCATATAAAGATCTATTGTTCGTAGTCGTGCTTTTTTTAGCATACTTCTCTCTTATTCTACCCTCCAATTTAGAATGACGTTCATTTTGTGCATCATCATTAGCGGATTTCTGACCTGCCGAATAAGGCGGATTTCCTATGATAACTTGTATCTTGACATCTTTCTGTTCTCTGGCTCTTTCAGAATTATCTTTCAATCCTTTTTGGTCAAAGTATTCGGGCTGTTCTATCATCTCAAAGGTATCCGTAAGTAGGATTCTCTGGTAATGCAAAAAGTTTTCTTTCCCTATGCCATCATCGGGGTCTTCGGTGGCTTCATGGTATGCTATTTCGATATTGACGGTAGCAATGTAATATGCCAATAGCATGATCTCATTTGCCCATAAATCCTGAGTGTATTTCTTTTTAAGGATTTGATCGTTTTTAAACAATCCATTGTCTCTATGTAATAATCGGGTAATAAAAGTTCCTGTTCCTGTAAAAGGGTCTAAGATCGAAATATTTTCATCGGATATTTCTTTATTGAAATGTTTTCTTAATACATGATTGACCGAATGAATAATAAAATCAACTACTTCCACAGGGGTATAGATAATCCCATTTTTCTCGGATTCCAGTTTAAATGCTCCGGCAAAGAAATTATCGTATAGTATGCGAATCAGTTCCTGCTGTTCTTTCGCAGTGGCCATACTTCCGATTTTTTCTTTTGCGTCCTTATAAAAAAGTCGCATCTGTGGAGAACTATTTATTTTTCCTTTCCGTTCCAAAACCTCTACGATGTCTTCCAGAGCGATGGATATAGGATTGTTTTTCGTAAAGGAATAACCTCCGAACAAAGCATCAAAAATAGGTTTGCTTATAAGATGTTGTCCGAGCATCTCAATGGCTTGTTCTATTTTTATTTTTGAGGATACGCTCTTTTTTATTCCGGAATGGAATTTTTTAAATGCAATTTTAGACTCTTCGTCTTTTTTTAATAGGACACGGATTTTTCTGATTTGTTTTTCGGCTATCTTTCCGACATCCTCGCCCCATTGCTTCCAATGTCCGCTCCTACCATATTTATTGAGCATAACACCAAACAATTCGGCAGTCATCTTTTGGGCTCTGTCTTTATTTATCCGATATAGCTGGTCTTCCATATCGTACTTATTTTTCTCTTTTTCGTCTTCATCAAGCGGTTCAGTACCCCCTGTTGTTACTACATTCAGTTTATCTCTTAATCTGGAATCATCCAAACTTATGATAGGTTTGCTATCATCTTTCTCTTTTAAACCTCTGGTCAGATTCACTCGATTAATTTCGTTATACAAACTTCTATCATGGGCACATAAAGCACCTATCACACTCCATACAGTTTTCCATTCCTCTTTATTCTTTATGGTTTGGGCGGGGTCTTCACCTGGTTCTACCACAATAGGAAGGAGAATATAGCCATATTTTTTATCTTTTGCTATTCTCATCACCCGCCCTACGGATTGAACTACATCAACATGGCTATGTCTGGTAGACATAAAAACACAAGCATCTAAGGAAGGGACATCAACTCCTTCGGATAGACAACGGACATTGGTAAGCATCCTGATGGTTTCTTCTTCTTCGTTTAAAGTATCCAACCACTTCAGATTTTCTATCCGTTCATTGGCTTTCATGGTACCATCGATATGTCTGGCTTCTACCCTCAGCACTTTCTTGGTTTCTCTAAAGGAGTTTTTGCCATTAGAAGAATTTAAAGTTTTTGTATTTTGTTGCTCGGCATATAATTTGGAAATAATTTCAAAGGATTCAGCTATGGCTTCGGAATCGTCGATGCGAGAACAGAACACCACAACTTTTCTCATGGGTTTCGGGTCAAATTTCGCCTGGTGAGGATAAACAAGCCGTTTAGACAAAGCATTGATTACCCCAATCATCTTATCCAAAGTGATTTTCTTATCATCTTTTTTTCTTAGCCTCTCATGCATGAACCTCTCTAAGTTTAACTCCTCTTTTTTGGTGTCCAAGACCAAAATATCATAAGGGGTTAATTCTTTTAGTTTCAAAGCATCTCCAAAATCAAACTTGTGGAAAACTTCCCCATAAATATCTTCATCATCCATAGAATAAAGAAGTATATCTTGTTTTTTTGAATTCTTCTTTACTTCATCTTTGTAAATTCTTGGTGTGGCAGTCATATACAATCTCCTATGGGTTTGTATATACTCATCATCATGAACCATAGTAAAATACTTATCTTTCTTTCCTTTTTGTTTTTGTCCTGTGGTACGATGTGCCTCATCACAAATAGTTAAGTCAAAAACAAACTCATTGTCTCTATGCAATTCATTGAATTCTTTTTGTGCTTTGGAAAGAACCTCGATGGATTGATAAGTAGAGAAAACAGCGATTATCCCTTCTTCTTTTTCTTGTCTCTCCAATGCTTCCGCAAATCTTTTTTTAATATCATCAATATCAGTAGATACAGGATACCCTATAGTAGTGATGCTATCTTCTATCTCATCATTTCTTGTTCGCTTTTTTGTTATATCGGCTCTCTTATCCGAACAGACCACGATGGATTGAAAAGTTTCCATCTTGGTCTGGTTATTCCATTCTTTCAATACTTGCGATATTAAAGAGATGGAAGGAACCAAAAATAAAATAATAGGTTGTTTGTTATGTTTTTCTTCCTGATTGGAATAGATAGATTCTTTGATTTTTTCTGCAATCCTTAGGGCAGTAAAAGTCTTGCCTGTACCACAAGCCATGATTAGTTTGCCTCTTTTGTATTGTCGGGGCTGTTCCCTCTCAGAGGGTTGTTCAGTTGTTTCTTCGTCTTCAATGTATTCTACTTCTTCTTCAATATCAGGAGTAGGTTCGGAATCATATGAAGAAAATGCACAGAATTTCTGCAACACCTCATCTATAGCCTTTTGCTGGTATGGTTTGGCTTCAAAAGGTTTTTTTCGGGCTTTATCTCCCATTAATCCCCTCTCTATCTCTCCCCATTGAATATTGGGGTTCCTTAAATCATTAAGATTGATTCTCTGGAAGTTTTTTAAATTATCAATGATTATATGGATGTTCGTAGACCAAGACTTCGTAGTAGTGTCTATCCAAAACCTCTCCTTAAATTTGATTTCTGCTCCTTCTAGTTGAACAATTTGTTCTGAAGCAGAAAGAAAAGAGTCTACATCAGGTTTGTTTATTTGCTTATCCTCTTGATAGCACTTGCATTGGATAGCAGCGTAATCTCCTGCATTAGTTAAACCTACCAAATCTATGCCTAAATCATGTCCACCGCTAAATTCTGTTTTGAAGGGGAATTCACTCCAAACCCAGACTTCTTTGAATTTATTGGCATAAAGTTTATCCGTTTTTAAATAACCCTGTATAAGACGTTCGAATTGCATACCCAAATGAACATTGCTTTGGGCGTTTTTCCTATATCGTTGTAGGATATCATCAATGGTGCGCTCCTTCTTTTCCATTTTAATAAATGGTTTGGCATCTTGGGAAGTTTCTGGTGTCTTGTTCATTTTATTTTATTCAAAAAAAGTTTTTAAGAAACAAGGATACATTAATTTTATTTTTGAGATTTACATATTCGCTTTGAGAATGGAGCCGGTATACAGGCTAATTGGCACATTAAATTGACTAAAAAGAATTTAGTTACTCCGCAATTGAATCACGAGAGACCCAATTAAGATAACCCCCTTGGAGATCATAGATTTTTTTAAAACCTAATTCAATCATGATTTCTGCAGCTCGACCACTTCTTTTACCTGATCGACAATGTATCAAATATAGTTTTGACCTATCAAGAGTATCAATTTTTTGTGCGAAATTTGAATCCAAAACATTGAAATTAACCGCACCAGGTATTGATCCACTTTCAAATTCCTCTGGTCTTCTTACATCAATTAAAGGATGACCCTCATCAATTAATTCTTTAAACTTTTCTGCTGAAATAATTTGATAATCTAGTTTTTTCTCAGAAAAACAATTAGAGTACAATACAAACAACAATACCCAGAGGAGCAATGATGCTGGATAATATGGGCACCTATTTTTTATAATATTCACAACTTTAGTAGCACAATGCATCAAATTTACTTAATATTCGCACAAATTGAGATGCCTGCTAAAGCTTTTATTTGTAGAGACCCCTATTCCAAGAAATCTCAATGGATGATATTTTATTCTGAATTTGTTAAAAATCAAAATATATAGTAAGATTTTAAGGAATTATACATCAACAGAAAGTCTTTTATTGATTAATTCTTATCAACACGAGAAACTAATCTTTAAATTACTTTTATCAAAATTATTTCTTAACTTTTAGTGTAGTTAAAACCTTATGGAATCAAACTCTTTCGCCCAAAGACATATTGGTCCAAATCAAGAAGAAATCAAAACAATGCTCCATAAACTTGGCCTTGATTCTATAGACCAATTGATTAAACAAGTAATTCCGGAATCAATCCGTAATGACCAAAAACTAGATCTTCCAGAGCCTATTTCGGAATCTGAATTTACTGATTTGATGCATCATTTATCTCTTAAAAATAAGGTCTTTCGAAACTATATCGGACTTGGATACCATCCAACCAATTTACCTGGGGTTATCCAACGAAATATCTTTGAAAATCCAGGATGGTATACTGCATATACTCCCTATCAATCAGAAATTTCTCAAGGTCGCCTCGAAGCACTGTTGAATTTTCAAACCATGGTTATCGAATTGACTGGGATGGAAATTGCCAATGCCTCCCTTTTGGACGAAGCCACAGCGGCTGCTGAGGCTATGAGACTGCTTTTAGAAACCCGTTCCAGAGAAAAAAAACAATCTAACGCCAATTGTTTTTTTGTCGACTCTAACGTGCTTTCTCAAACCGTCAAAGTCCTAAAAACAAGAGCCAAACCACTAAACATAAATATTGTTATTGATAACTTCGAAACATTTGATTTTGACCACTCCTTTTTCGGCGCACTAGTTCAATACCCTGGAAAAAAAGGAGCAATTCCTAATCTGTCAAACTTTGTTGAAAAAACTTCCCAATTTCACTTAGCAACTGTAGTCGCTGCAGATTTGTTATCTCTTGCTATACTTGAACCTCCAGGCTGTTTTGGGGTAGATTTAGTAGTAGGAACAACCCAAAGATTTGGTATTCCTTTGGGCTATGGAGGTCCACATGCTGCTTATTTTTCAACCCTGAGCAAATACAAGCGTTACCTGCCCGGTCGGATTATCGGGGTGTCCAAAGACAATAGTGGTCAAATAGCCTACAGAATGGCCTTGCAAACTCGAGAGCAACACATCAAAAGAGATAGAGCCACCTCGAATATTTGTACTGCCCAAGTCCTATTGGCAGTAATGGCCTCAATGTATGGGGTTTATCATGGCCCCAAAGGATTGAAAGATATTGCCTACAAAATCAATCAAAGAGCTCTTTTGTTATCCAAAAAACTCAAAGAAATTGGTTACCAGCAAACCAATCCTTTTTTCTTTGATACCCTTCAACTAAGAGCAAACAGTCAAAAGATTAAACCTTTTGCCGAAAAAAAAGGGATGAATTTTTGGTATGCAGATAACAAAACGGTGTGTATTTCAATTAACGAAACAACATCTGAAATTGATATTCAAGATATAATTGAAGTTTTTGAGCATTCTAAAGGTCAAATTTTGCTGTCCAAAGAGTCGTTTATAGGATCCATACCCCACAGTTTCATTAGAAAAAAACCTTTTTTACAGCATCCTATTTTCAATTCTTACCACAGCGAAACCTCCCTAATGCGGTATATAAAATCTTTGGAAAACAAAGATTTGAGCCTCACGAGTTCAATGATTGCACTCGGTTCGTGTACCATGAAATTGAATTCGGCAGTTCAATTATTACCGCTGAGCAATAGATACTGGACCGACCTACATCCTTTTGTCCCCAAAAATCAAGCACTAGGATATCACCAAGTTTTGAATCACCTAGAGAACCTGTTATCGGAAATCACTGGATTTCATGCCACTTCTCTCCAACCAAATTCTGGAGCTCAGGGAGAATACGCTGGACTGCTGGTAATCAAAGCCTACCTGGAAAGTATCGGTCAATCACATAGAAAAATTTGTCTCATACCTAACTCAGCTCATGGCACTAATGCAGCCTCTGCGGTCATGGCCGGATTGAAAGTGGTGGTGGTAAAATCTGATCCCAAAGGGGAAATTGATTGGAATGATCTCCAAACCAAAGCCCAGCAACATAAAGATGTACTGGCTGCCATCATGATTACTTACCCCTCAACGCACGGTGTTTTTGGATCAAACATCAAGGCAATCACACAACTTATTCACCACTGTGGAGGACAGGTATATATGGACGGTGCCAATATGAATGCGCAGGTAGGATTAACCAGTCCTGCAATTATTGGGACTGATGTTTGTCATCTCAACTTACATAAGACTTTTGCTATCCCACATGGAGGTGGTGGACCGGGCGTTGGACCTATTTGTGTTGCCAAACATCTGGCTCCATTCCTTCCTGACACTTCCTTCGATGACAACGCCAAAGGTCTTTCTTCCCAAATTAATATTTCTGCTGCACCCTATGGTTCTCCATTAGTTTGTTTGATTTCATACGGTTATATCAGAATGCTTTCCAACTCTTTAAAAAATTGTAGTGAAATAGCCATTCTGAATGCGAATTATATCCAGCATCGACTAAAAAAATACTATCCCATAGTCTTTACAGGTGAACTTGGAAGAGTTGGTCATGAGCTGATTATTGATTGTCGAAATTTCAAACACCATAATATTGATGCATCCGATATAGCCAAAAGATTGATGGACTATGGATTTCACTGTCCAACCCTTTCGTTTCCAATTCCTGGGACTCTGATGATTGAACCCACAGAAAGTGAGAATCTTCAAGAAATTGATAGATTTTGCGATGCATTGATTTCTATTTATAAAGAAATAACTTCAGCTGATGAATCAGATAGGGAGATTTTGAAATCAGCCCCTCATACTATCGAAATGATTGCTTCTGATCATTGGAATCGGTCTTATTCACGATCTAAAGCAGCCTTTCCAACAGGTTCAAAAACAAAAAAATACTGGCCTCCTATTCAGCGTATCAACGATGCCTTTGGTGATAGAAATCTAGTATGCACCTGTCCCCCAGTAGAATCTTATATGGAATCTGACTAGAAATTTTCCATGATTTAAGATATTGGGCAATTTTCTCTTTTTAAATTTCAAATAACACAAAATTGAAACGAGTAAATGGAGGTTCACTATTTCCAATCCATATGGGAGGTTACTTTTTTGCGAAAGTTTTTCTAAGCAAGTTTTGTGATTTTCGGACAAAATTGTAACAGAAGGTGAAATGCTAAAGGAACCAATAATGACTTTTTCTTCAATCAAGGTTGTTTTCATAGATTAATTCTTTAGTGAAGTTGTATTATTTCTAATTTTGGCCATATGAAAATCCTAAACCATGTGGGAGCATACTTTATCATGCTTTATAAAGTTTTTGGACAGTTTACCCCCTGGTCTATACAACGTCAACTAATTTTAAGAGATATCGATACCTTGATCATTGGATCTATGGGAACTGTGATCTTTCTTTCATTTTTTGTTGGAGGAGTCGTGACCATTCAAACAGCATTAAATGTTGAAAGTCCATTAATTCCAAAGGAGATTGTAGGTTTTGCTACAAGACAATCTATTATTTTGGAATTTTCTCCTACCCTTATTTCAATCATCATGGCCGGAAAGGTTGGATCATATATCACTTCTTCTATTGGCACAATGCGAGTTACTGAACAGATTGATGCACTCGAGATAATGGGTGTAAATACCTACAACTATTTGATTTTTCCGAAAATTGTCGCCATGATGATTTACCCCATTTTAATTACCTTCTCTATGGCATTTGGTATCTACGGAGGATATTTGGCGGCCGTATATGGCGGCTTTGGGACCTCATCAGATTTTCTTGCAGGAGTAACATCAGATTTTCGAACCTACCATGTCATTTATGCATACATCAAAACAGGGGTTTTCGCTTTTCTTTTAGCCACCATACCAGCATATCACGGTTATTTCCTCAAAGGAGGATCACTGCAAGTAGGAAAAGCAAGCACGGTTTCATTCATATGGACTTCGACTGTGATTATCGTGGTAAATTATTTTCTTACCCAATTGATGCTTACTTGATGATACAAATTGAAAAACTTTACAAACAGTTTGACGGAACCTATGTCCTGAGGAATATTGATGCTGAATTTCATGTTGGGAAAACCAATCTCATAATAGGCGAATCAGGTTCAGGAAAAACAGTATTGATAAAATGTATGCTTGGGCTTCACTCCATAGATTCTGGAGATATCATCTATGAAAATGGACGGTTGAAAGATTTAGATAGTGATAGCCTGATTAAACTTAGAGGTCAGATGGGAATGGTCTTTCAAGGTAGCGCACTTTTTGATTCCATGACCGTAGAAGAAAATATTGCATTCCCTCTCCGAATGCATACCACAAGGTCAAGACAAGAGATAATGGATATGACCGAAAGTATTATCCAAAGGGTAAATCTCCACAACAACAATAAAAAGTTACCCAACGAACTGTCCGGTGGGATGCAGAAACGAGTTGCCATTGCTCGAGCTGTAGTGATGAAACCAAAATACCTCTTTTGTGATGAACCTAATTCTGGGTTGGATCCCTACACGGCTATGTTGATTGACAATCTAATTGCTGAAATTACCCATGAATACCAGATTACAACCATCATCAACACCCATGATATGAATTCAGTCTTGGAAATAGGTGAAAACATCATATTTCTAAAACATGGAATTAAAAATTGGGAGGGTACTAAATATGAAATCATGACCTCTTCTACCAAAGATGTTAAAGATTTCCTCTATTCAAATAAAGTGTTTAGGGAGTTGGGTAAATATGTAAATCAGAAACCTCCTGACATTGACTGATTCTGCATTTTTCCTGGTCAATAATGCTCTATTGCAGTAATCTTCGTAGGCTATCAAGGTTTTCTTTCGGACTAATCAATAATCCATCAGGAGTATCAATGACAATAAAATCATCAAGTCCGCTAGCGATTACCTTTTTATTGCCTTCTACTCTTACCAACGAATTACTGCTTTCTGATAGGTGTCCATTTTGAGCGATTAAAACATTAGAATCCCAGTCTTTTTCCAAAATATCATAAACCGATTTCCAGCTTCCTAAATCGGTCCAATCAAAATTAGATCTCAGTACATAAACATTCTTGGATTGCTCCAATAGGGCGTAATCAATAGAGATGTCTTCAACCAATGGATATTCTCTCTTCAGAAAAGCGTCCTCTTTTTCCGTATTCAGAAAATCATTCCCTTTGAAAAGTTTTCCATACATTCGGGGTTGCCAATGGGTAAATTCTTCTAAGAATGCATCAGCTTTCCACACAAATATTCCGGCATTCCAAAGATGATTTTTCTTTTTGAGGTAATTTGAGGCAATTTGAAAATTAGGCTTTTCGGTAAATTGTACAACTTTTGTAAATCTGACAGATTTCTTTACTTCAATATAGCCATAATCTGTACTAGGATAGTGTGGTTTGATACCAAATGTGATGAGTCGTTTTTTATCAGCCTGAGACAAGGCAAACTGAATATCATTGATGAATTCCTGGTTGTTAGTAATCAAATGATCACTTGGAAGCACAACGATTTTGGCTTTTGGGTCTCTTTTGTAAATCTTTAAGGTAGCCAACAACAAACACGGTGCAGTATTTCTTTTTGAGGGTTCCAAAACGATTTGATCTTCATTAAACTGATCACCGACTTGTTCGACCACCAATTGGCGGTATTTCTGATTGGTCAGAATGTAGATATTTCCTAAAGGGAATAATTCTCTTACTCGATCAAGAGTTTCCTGAATCATCGTTTTATTTCCACCCGATAATTTTAAAAATTGCTTGGGTTTGGATTCTCTACTCAGGGGCCAAAGCCTCGTGCCTGACCCTCCAGCCATTACCACCAAATAGTGATGCTGACTTTGGGTCATACAGATACAACAAGTGCTTCAGGATGAAATAAATACTTTTTACCAGTGGAAATTTCAGTACACTCAATCCTTTTAATCCTTTTTCGTCCTCTTGTGTATTGATTACCGTTTTTAAATAAGAAGACGTCTCCTTCAGATAATTCCTGAACACTTTGCTGATCAGTTTGAGGAGCGTATTTTCTAAGTGTTTTTATCAATAAGACATCTGTAGAAGTAGAGGCTTTTGGATTTACCATATGGTTAGACAAAACACTCCAAAGAGGCTCAGGGAAAACATTTTTATCCAGCAATGGCTTCATTAAATTTTTGAATTCAAATTTCCATTGATGCCCATGGGGCTTTAATCTCTGATAGTCCCATTTGTATTTGTGATATATGTTCATATGGGCAATCTCGTGAACTAAAGTGATTAGAAATTCATATTTATTCCCAGTATCATTAATGGTGATACGGCACAAATTTTCTTCGTTTCTGCAAACACTGAAATCCCCTGATTTGGTTCTTCTGGGAGGCTTAATTTTGATGATAACATTTCTATTTTCTAAATATTTAGAAATGATTTGATAAGACCCTTTGGGCAGATAATCATGTAATAGCCAGAAAGGCTCATTTTTTTCAACGAAAACTTTTGAATGAGAGAAAATATTTTTAAGGATTGTTTCCACGTGAATTGGTGTAATATGCTATAGCAAAATTATTCGCCCATATGATCAATAGATATGAGGTAATAAACATGATTTATTAGTTACGAAACTTTGTTGTATATTCTTAAATATCCATATTTTACCTATCATGCTAGTTTCTTATCAATTGAAAAACAACATCAAGGTAACTCTATTTTTAATTATAGAATACATTCAATGTTAAATATACATATATACTGGACATGATTATCGAAAAATATTTAGCAGCAAAATATAGTTCAAAACCAATAGATTTTTGTTTTGTTCAATAAAAACATCAGACTATCAAAGAGATCGGATTTTCAATTAATTCTTTTAATGACTGCAAAAATTTAGATCCCGTTATACCGTCAACGACTCTATGATCGTTGGCTAAAGTCACTTTTATTGTCTTACCAATAACTATTTGACCGTCTTTTACTATTGGTTTTTCAATGATAGCACCGATGGAGAGAATTGCTACATTGGGTAAATTAATGATTGAAGTGAATTCTTCAATACCGAACATACCTAAATTTGAAACGGTAAACGTACTTCCTTCAATTTCGTTTTGTTTGAGTTTTTTTTCCTTAGCTCGAAGGGCAAAATCTTTTACTATTGTTCCTAGATCATGGATTTTCCTTTGATCAGCAAAACGGATAACTGGAACCACCAGACCATCTTCTACGCCGATGGCGACCCCAAGATGAACATGCTCGTGTTGAATAATCTTTTGGTCTTCCCAGCGAGCATTAACTTGTTGATGTTGCTTTAGTGCGTGGGCAACTGCTTTCAGAATAATATCATTAAACGAAACTTTGTACTGACCTGATGCGTTGTATTGCTGTCTAAAGTCCACCAAATTTTCTGCATTATATTCTATAGTAAGGTAATAGTGAGGAGCAGAAAATTTAGATGCCGACAGGCGTTTGGCAATGGCCTTGCGCATCGGGGTATTTGGTATTTCAATAATTGATTCTTGTAAGCTTTTAGTAAAGGATGTCGGTTGGATAGTACCAGGGTTGAAATGCTCGATATCTCTTTTAATGATTCGACCATTGGTGCCAGAACCTTTAACCAGATTTAGTGCTATTCCTTTATCCTTAGCCAATTTTTTTGCCAAAGGTGAAGCCAGAATCCTATCCGAATCCGTGGAAATTCCATGTGGACTTAATGCAGATTGATGATCATTCGGGCTGTTTTTCGAAGAATAAGTTTCTTGAATAGACAAAGTTTCAATTTGTCTAGGAGTTTCGGAGGTTTTCTTTCTCTCTGGGACTGCATCAATCGATTTTGTAGTTTCATTAGATGAATCAAGCCATTTCAACACCTGACTGATATCCGTATCTTTTGGTCCAATAACAGCCAATAGTTTATCCACTTGAGCAGATTCACCTTCATTGATTCCTATGTGTAAAAGTGTACCTGCTTCAAAAGCTTCAAATTCCATGACTGCCTTATCACTTTCTATCTCAGCTAAAATTTCTCCTTCTTCAACTTGATCTCCTACTTTTTTAATCCATTTAATCACTTTACCTTCTTCCATTGTGTCGCTCAACTGAGGCATTTTTACAATGTGTACATTATCTAAAATGTCTGAATCAATAGTCGGTTTACTTTCTTCTCTGGAGGTATTTGGAGTCGCCTGAACGTCCTCATTTGTGTGCTTTGAACTTTCATTGGATTTAGACCAATCAGTGACTGTCTTTCCTGATATGAGAGTTGAAATATCTTCATTTTCTTGACCAATGATAGCTAGTAGGGTATCCACATTGGCTTTTTCACCTTCTTGAATCCCAATATGCAATAGGGTACCTTCATTGAACGACTCAAACTCCATGGTGGCTTTATCTGTCTCAATTTCAGCCAAAATGTCACCTTCTTGAATTTTATCGCCCACTTTTTTTAGCCATTTGACAACGGTGCCTTCTTCCATCGTATCGCTCAGGCGAGGCATATTTATTATCTCAGCCATTACAATTTATGTTTGATAAAAGGATAATCTTCTTGTTCGTATACTGCATCGTACATCAGAGAGATATCGGGGAAAGGAGAATTTTCAGAATAATCAACACATTCCTGGACTTTTTTTCTTATTGTCTGATCAATTTCTTTTAATTCAGTCTCAGAGGCGTAATTTTTTTCTAGTATGAGGTCTTTCACTTGTGTAATGGGGTCAATTTTGCGATATTCTTCTACCTCTTGTTTTGTTCTGTAGTGTTGGGCATCGGACATAGAGTGGCCTCTATAACGATAAGTTTTCATTTCGATCAAAGAAGGTCCTTTACCTTCTCTAGCATTTTCAATGGCTGGATACAGAGATTCTGCTACCTTGAGTGGATTCATTCCATCAGAAAGCATTGAGGGTATGCCATACCCAATACCTAATTCGTAGAGATCAGGGTTTGCTGAACTTCGGTCAACATTTGTTCCCATAGCATAGCCATTGTTTTCGATGATGTAGACAACTGGTAAATCCCACAATTTTGCCAAATTGAGGCTTTCATGAAAAGTTCCTTGACGAACTGCTCCATCTCCAAGAAAACAGAGGGTTACATTATCTCTTCCAAAGTACTTATCACCAAATGCCATACCTGTTCCAAGCGGAATTTGACCTCCAACGATTCCGTGTCCACCATGAAACCGATGTTCTTTAGAAAAAATATGCATTGAGCCTCCGAGACCTTGTGATGTCCCTGTATTTTTTCCATAAAGTTCGGCCATTACTTTTCTTGGGTCTGCCCCAAGTCCAATAGGGTGAACATGATTGCGATAAGCGGTTATCATCCTATCCTTGGTGGTATCCATGGCGTGTAATGAGCCAGCCAATACTGCTTCTTGACCATTGTATAGATGCAAGAATCCCCTAACTTTTTGTTGTATATATACCGCGGCTAGTTTATTTTCAAACTTGCGCCAGAATAACATCTGATAATACCAATCAAGATAGGTTTTCTTAGTTATCGGCTTCATTTATTTCAATAACAACTGATTTTCAAATAATTTGTCAAAAATACAGAAATTAAAGACCAAATAAGATTTTCCGATTCTCTTCGCTTTACAACCTTCAAGTAGTAGATATATAGATTCGCATAAAATGATGGTGATACTTAGTTGTTGTAAACCCTAGAATCAACCCATTAATCCCAACTTTAGTACTAATTGTCGCAAAAAATTGGGGCATCTCAATAATCATGTAAAAAGGTTTTACTTAGTCATACTGATTTGGATTTGCTAATTTTACTAAGTATCGTCATAATTAAACCTAGTCTAGTGGAGACAATTGTAATCTCGGTCCCGATTGAACATTGATGAACATTGATCAAGCCTAGCCAATCCATAGCATGTGTATTAAATCCCAAAAAAGTAGAAACCAAACTCATCATGATTTTCAATCTCTTTCAAAATAATCTTAAAATCAAGGGACAAAGGTTTATGCTAGTTGGTTGCTCAAAGGTTTCAACAAAACTGTAAAATAATTTTTTGAGGTCATCATTTTCGCTATACCAGATTTTTTTGGTCGTACATTTTATTGATATGGAAGTTCTTTGACGTAGATACATTAAAAAATAAGCTCTAATTACTTTGTTGTAGAAACATTGAAAAGAAAATAAAAAGTTCTATTATAGTTGATTACAAAATAAACAAAAGGTCATTCCTGTTGATTATTTTCCTAATAAGATTTATTGATATTTGCCTATATTTTCGTATCTTTGACGCTTATAAATACACACTATTATGAATATTTTTAAAGGTCAAAACCTCTTAGAGTTTACTGCACGCTTCCAAACGGACTTAGATTGCAAGAAATACCTCTCTGAGATCAAATGGAAAAAAGGCTTCAAATGTGTCAAATGTGGACACAAAGCTTGTCAGGTACGCAAGGATTTTTCCCGGACGTGCAACATCTGTAGTCATACCGAGTCAGCTACAGCCAATACCTTGTTCCACAAGGTGAAGTTCGGTGTACGCAAGGCTTTTTTCATCTGCTTTGAGATGTCTACCACCACCAAGAGTCTTTCTGCACGATACACAGCTGTTCGCTATAAAGTGACTCAAAATACTGCCCGTCTTTTCATGCACAAAGTCAGAGAGGCTATGGAATCTAGTGGCAAGTACCCTATGGATGGTATAGTACACGTGGACGAGTTCGTTCTGGGTGGAGTGGAACAAGGAAAGATAGGGCGTAGCTATCATGCCAAGAGAAAGAAAGCAGTAACAGCGGTACAGCTTACGAAGGAGGGAAAGGTTAGGCGTATGTATGCCATGGGCATAGAAGATTTTTCAGCAGGCTCCCTTGAGTCCATCTTTGTCAACCATATCAGTAAGTCTGCCCGGATAACCACTGATAAGTGGAAAGGATATAAACCAATAGCCAAGGCTTATAACATTACGCAGATTGAGAGCAACAATGGACTCAACTTCAAGGCTCTTCATACGATGATACACCAGATAAAGTCTTGGATACGTACCACTTATTCCTGGGTGAGCGACTTCCATCTGGATAGATACTTCAATGAGTTCTGTTTCAGAATAAATCGTTCACAGAGTAAAGAGACGATATTCAATAATCTGATTACAAAAATGGTGAACAAGGACAAAGTATATCAAAAATATCTGATATAGCTTAAATGATGACCTCAAAAGGTTTATAATGTTGTATTTGCTGTTCGCTCTCATTGAAATTTAAACTTTTTGAGGTCATCATTTAAGCTATACCAGATTTTTTTGGTCATACATTTTATTGATATGGAAGTTCTTTGACGTAGATACATTAAAAAATAATCTCTAATTACTTTGTTGTAGAAACATTGAAAAGAAAATAAAAAGTTCTATTATAGTTGATTACAAAATAAACAAAAGGTCATTCTTGTTGATTATTTTCCTAATAAGATTTATTGATATTTGCCTAT
>Ga0209022_1000151_pt1 | contig 93414 bp, 65 predicted proteins | sample PinacodermPK_FD_187300 | JGI IMG/M metagenome (GOLD analysis project Ga0209022, IMG submission 187300) | Host-associated microbial community of the marine sponge Aplysina aerophoba from Gulf of Piran - sponge pinacoderm, lysed by proteinase... | ecosystem: Host-associated > Porifera > Sponge >... | reverse complement strand
TATGGGGAAGGGGGAAACGAACCCCCATCCCCGAAAATGGGGGGAGTTTCCTCGCTGAACCCATAAACAACCATAACTAAAAACCAAAGTAATCACAACACTATTAACCCTCTTGTTAAAAAATAAGGGTACAAATGACCATAAGATCCCCTATAACCCCACAATCAACACAATGGATATACACATTGTAATCGTGAACAACAAAGATGATTACCTCTCTTAAACAACTAAATCTTCAGTAAAAACAAACTTTGTTTGTTTTTACTGAAGAAGTGGAAAGATACTTACAACACTATTAACTCTCTTTTTAAAAATAAGAGTACAAATAACAATGAAGACACTCTATGTCCAGACTCTATAACCATCCAAAAACAACACAATGGGTACGAACATTGTAATTAAAAAATCAAAAAAACAATACCAATATCAGACAACTTATTTATCTTTGATTTACAATTTAAAATCCTATCCTAAAGTTGCATTAATGGGTTGATTCTAGGTTTGAATTCTATTTTGAGGACTAAATTGAGGAACATCTACAGCCCTGAAGGGGCTCTTGTGAAAATGCATTTTTGAAGTTTTGGAGGCTCTCCAGACATCTTGCATGATTGGAGCATTGATGACACCCACTAAGTATTGGGCTTCTTTTTCGGTATCACAAATGATAGAATATAATTGTGAATTAGGGATGATATTACAGGGTATTCTCATGGCTCTCAAGACATTGCCTGATGCATTATAAACTACCTTGAGCCTTAATTGACCATATGGCTCAATTTGTCTCAGATGAGACTTCAATTGATTATTGAAGTTAAACCTAAATTCAATGCGGGGTTTGTCTTTCGCCTTTCTTCGCTCATTGTATTGTTCATTGCACATTTCCCAATAACGATGTGTGTGGGGATATTGTCTTGCTCTATCTGGGCTTGATAGCATCAAATTTCCATATCGGTCAAGGGGAGCTATCAACCACATTTGAGGCTGATAATTCAATCTTGCTTTAGATCGACCCTTCGTCAGATGTTTGCTACTAATCATGGGCAATAATGCCCTTGTTTCTATTACCCCGTCATATCCACATTCTTTCCATAGACCTTTACTTCCTTTTGAACTTACTATTTCAGAGAGTCCTGGTTTTACTTCTTTTTTTTGTGTCACTTGATAGTAACAGAAAGGGCGATAGAACAGACCGTCATTGATTTTTTTTGATTTGAAATAAAATGATGAAGTGCTGGCAATGGTTTTTACCTCCTTTCTATTGTGACTATCATAGTCGTCCTCGTAATGATAGAATTTCGTGATGGCTCTATGGCTGTGCTGCAATGGGGATGCACCACCATGAACTGTTTTCCCCAACACTACGCTACATCCATTAGGCGAATGGGGAAATATTTTTGGTTCAATATCAGTTAAATTCCACATTTGTTCATGGCTTACATGGACGTTAGCCCATTTCCCATCGCGCCACTTTTTCCATGCTTGTCCGATTATAGGGCTATTGGGTAATACCCAACCATATTTACCTTGAATTTTTGAAAGATAAAGACGAGTTACTCTAGCTGTAAACACGGCTGCCAAATCAAGATTCCCCGCGGGACTTACATGATTGAAGATATTTTCAACTTTTCCAATTACTCTTATTTTATCCTTCCTTTGAGTTTCTTCTGCATTGTTCATCACTTGCCATGGTGGATTACCAACCAATCGGGATACTTTATTTGAAATTAACCGATCAATATTTATTCGATTCAGAATGTACCAATTCCAGATATGATCGCCTTGCTTTTGGATAACTTCTTTAAGAGAATCATAAAAATCTTGAATATTTGATTTTTCTATTCCATTGATATCGGGACATTTTTTATTATCTACTATGGCAGTATTGACCATTTTTGAAGCTTTTGCAAAATTTGGATGATTATATAATTTGAGAGGTATATCAATAGAAAGGTTTTCATAAGCAGTATCTATTTTAACCCCAAAGAATGTAGAATTTTCAGTCGGCTCTTCCAGAGCACTGCCCAGACAAATTCGATATTCGTGGGGTTCTATTTTCTGACTACCTAAAGCGGTTCTTAAAGTCGCTTTGCTCATCTCCACGGCTATAGGATGAACATCAATACCATATACCAATAGAGCAATGATCTTTGAGGCTAATTTTCTTTTTTCCAAATGGTTGGCTTTTATCCTATCTAAAAGACGCCTTGCAACTTGCAATAAAAAGGTTCCACTACCACAAGAAGGGTCTAAAACACCCAGATGAGTCTGGTCTTGTGATTTTCCCTCAATCAGATTGTATGCCCTGGTGATCTGTTGATCGCACCAATCATCATCCAGTACTTGATTTACTACATCTTGGGCAAGGTAATCTGGAGTATAAAACTCTCCAAACTCTTTTCTCTGCTTCTCATCTATCAATCCATGATATAATTCTCTCAATATATCTTTAGATGCCCTATTCCAATTATACTCTTTTATGTCGGATAAAAGTTCATGCACTATTCTCTTTCCATCGGGACTTTCTATCAACCATCCACAAAATCCATCACCAATAATACTTTCTATTTTTTGTTCATCAAGTCTATAATTATCCATATAACCGATGATAAGGCGTGCTACAGAAACGATAAAGCTGTGCCGGCAAAACAAGTCCTGGGTATCTCTGTCACCAATATCGAAGCTACTCGATTGATAATCAGGGAGTATTCCTGAGCCCTTTAGTAGTTTACTCCACAATATAAACTTGGTCTTAAATGACTGTTTTCTATAAGTCTTATTGATGAGTGATTTACAGGATTTAAAATGTGTGTCGAAAGATGATGTCAAAGATTCATAAGTGGGTGTTTTTGGAGGAACATAACCTTTCCACCTATCAAAGATTTGCTCTGTGATAAATCGATTAATTTGATGCGGACTTGTCAATGATCTTAATGCAAAAACAAGAGATAGACAGTCTCCACTGGCTTCATATCTCCAACAAGCCCATTGAATACCATCGGTCAGTATACCTATCCATGGATGGGCTAAGGGATTTTCTGTCTTCACAATTATAGAATCATTGTCTTGGACTGCATAATCCCTTAAGTATCCTAGAATTTGTTCTTTATCCTTTTTCAGATTTATCTTGTTTTTATTTTTTGTTTCTATGACTGTCTTGAGCCTTATGGAAGTGATATCCGATGGGTTTCCTCCTTTTGGTCTTTTTTCTAGATCCCACTGGGCATCCATTAGTTGGTTGTATTCATCTCTGAGAATGGTACGAAGATCACTTTTGATATTGTCTTCATTATCTTTCTGCTTAATTAGACTTTTGAGTTTTTCTTCTAAGGATTTTTTCATGACTTATCTACTTTTTGAGGTTGAGACAAGCCATAGTTAAATAATAGAGAAGCCCATTTAAGAACATGGCCTTCCCAAAACTCAAAGGCATAATACAAGCCTATGTGAAAGGACTCTGGAAGACAATTCTTGCCGATAGAAATGTCCTTACATCTAAAGCGAGGCAGGAAAAGGGTGTCGTTAAGAAGTTTGGGGTGTGGGCTATATTTTAGCCTAAATAACTGATTATCAGAATGATGGGGGGGGGTATAAAAGGCTGATTATACTATTCATTGTTGCAGATGTTGGATTTTTCTTGAAAAGCATTGACTTTGTCAGTGAATAATAAAAGTTGTATTTGAAAGCACAGTGTACGAAATTAAATCAAAAACTTTACGCTAGGTTACTTTGAAATAAATCTGACACATTGAGATTTCTTCCTCATTGCATCATTTTTTAGGGGTCTCCGAGCAAGATTTCTTCTGATGAATTCCCGGGTTTTTCAAATATTGGATAGGGTTCATTATCACAATCAACTCTCAAATGCTACATATTTCAAGATTATCACCAACAATCTAGAATAGATATAGTCTTAGCAACTCAGCAAAGAGACGAATCATTTGAATTTGATTGCTCTTTGTTAACTATGGACTCATTTGATATGAAAGGCTTGACAACCAAGTGAAATTGCCCATAGAAAGACCGCCAAGTGTTTTTTGTTCTTACTTCTATCTGGCTCCTCAATGAGGATATACCTTCTCAACTTTTGGAATTAAATGTACCTAGAGGATAAAAAGTCCTCGAAATTAGCGTCAATAAATGGTTGATGCAATAAACAGAATCTAAAAAAGTATTATTACTCGAAAACAGAATCGTCTAATTCAGTATTGAACGCTGCACCAGTTAGATTAAATTCTATATCCAAACCCATTTGATTAATCAACATTACATGAGGAATCAGTATTCCATCAACTGCCTTATAATCTATAAATCGAATGGTCACTTCAGTGATTTGAGATCCTTCGATTTGGGTAGTAGTACGCATTTGAGTGAGTAAATGAGTATCAGTATCGTAAAAATGAGTTAAATTATCTGAGATTTTAATCTCGTACGCTTGGTCATCGCCCACATCGGTAATACCCACATATTGTAAAGAGTCAGCATCAAGATTCAACTCTGGAAAGGGATAACTATGGATTCGTGAACTCTCTTTTTCAGCACCCTCAACATATTTCCTCTGACCCTGAATCTCATTATAAACTTGCTCATCTGTAACTACAGATTTACTAAAGACCATTTGTCCCATGGAAGTTTTTGTGAGGGATTTGCCCTCTGTTGATTTAATTACTTCAGTGTCTAATAATGCTCCCTGGAATTCCGCCTTAAAATGATATTTTGAGGTTTTGATGGTTTCTAATTTTTGTCTGCCCCCTATGGCTTCGATATAAGAATCAATGATGCTAGCCGTTGAAACACCCTCCAAAGGCACCGGTTCGTAAGTGGGTCTTGGGATTGAATTACCCCATTTATCGTAATAGTTTATCCCCAGTTTTATGTCATTGAAAACTATGTTTTCAAGATCTTCAAGGATATCGGCACCCTTACCGGTGACTATGACACGTGCATTTTGTGAGGGAAAATATGTTTGGGCTACCCGACGGACATCTTCAACTGATACATTTTCTATATTTTGAAGGAATGTGCGGTAAAAATCAGGGGGTAATCCTTCGGTGATAATTTGGTAAGCGTAATTGGCAATTGTAGAGGGGTTTTCCAAGGAACGCACAAAGCTACCCATATATTTTGAGCGGACCAAATCCAATTCTTCAATAGAAACAGGTTGTGTTTTTAATTTATCTAATTCATATAGGATCTGAACAACAGCACTATCTGTTACAAGGTTTCGGACACTCGTTGATGCCGAAAAAGTCTCCACGGCATCGTGGTCAAATTCATAAAAAGAATACGCACCATAAGTATATCCTTTATCTTCTCTTAGATTGAGGAACAATCGAGCTTCAGCCCCTCCCCCTAAAATTTGATTGGTGGTTAAAATGGCAAAATAGTCGGGATTTGTTTTAGCGATTTCGTCGGTATAACTCACAAATATTTCTGACTGAACAGCATTAGGCATGTCGACAAACTCAATAACTGGAGCGGTAGGGTTCTCAGGGGTTGGTAAAGGTTGGGGTACATAAGGATTGGGGGTTGTCCATGATCCAAAATGTTGATTCGTCAGTTGTTTGGCTTCTTCTACGGTAATATTGCCCACAAAAACCAAATACGCTTTATTGACATTGAAATTTCGCTTGTAAAGTTCTTCTATATCATCAAGACTAACATTGTTGACTGTTTCTTCTGAAACATATTCTCCATATGGATGATCGGGTCCGAAAGTAATTAAATCTCCAACTCGAGAAGCCGCAGCAGTAACACTATTCTCAGCGGTTTTTAATCCAGACAACAATTCGTCTCTTTCTTTTTCAAACTCTTCTTGGGTGAAATTAGGATTTAGGGCAGCATCAGCAAATAGCTCAAATACTCGGGGGAAATATCTAGTCAATGAATTGGCTGAACCTCCGGAGGCAGATACATTTACGCTTGCCCCCATAAAGTCGACTTCATCGTAAAATTCTTCCATGGGTATATTGGCAGACCCTTTTCCCAAGAGACTACCGAGCAAACTACTAACTCCTGCTTTTTCTCCTTCTGGTTGTGGTTTGTTGTCAATTCGCAGGTTGACACTCACTCTGGGCAGTTTATTATTTTCTACTAGAAGAACGGTAATTCCATTATCAGTATTAAATTTCTGGGGATCACCGATGTTTATTTCTGGTGTTGGTCCGGGTTCAGGCATCTTGCTTCTATCTATTTGTGCGCTCAGGTGAGCACAACCAAATAATGCAATAAGTATCAATATCTTTTTCATGTTGTTTTCTATTTTATTCAGAATCTTCCGTTTCAGATTCTTGTTCATTTTCTTCTTCCTCCGGCAAATAATGCAATACCAACCTTTGGTTTGGGTTCAAAAAGTTACGAGCAGCATCCTGAATTTCTTCTCTGGTAATGGATCTATATTCTTCAATTTCAGTATTGACTGAGTTGGTATCTCCCAACAGGGCATAGGCTTGAGCCAGTGAACCGGCAATACCAGCGACAGAGGAATTGGAATTAACAAAGTTGTCCTCGTAGATATTGAGGAGTTTTTGATGATCCCTCTCTGAAATAAGCCCATCTTGAAGTTTCTTCACTTCATCATCTATCTCTGTCAGCAGATCTTCTAGTTCATTTCCTACCTGAGGAAGAGCTAGGATTACATAGGTGCCGTAATCTTCTCCACCATCATTGAAAGCGAGGACTTGTAGTGCCATCTTTTTCTCTTCCACCAGTCGTTTGTACAACTTAGAACTATTGCCTTCACTTAGGTAGGTTGAAATCATATTCATCACTTTAGCTTCACGGCTTTTTAATCCTGGTATTCTGTATGCTGTGAATATGGCAGGAATCTGAATATTGGAATCAAAGGTTTCTGCTTCTATCGTTTCTTTGATTGGCTCTTCAATGGGGAAACTACGGGTGATCTCTTCACCTTTGGGAATGGGACCAAAATAGTCTTGTATCCATTTTTTGGTTTGTTCAATATCTATATCCCCAGCGACGGTTAAAACAGCATTGTTAGGGACATAGAACTTTTCATTGAAGGCAATGAATTCATCAAGGGTAGCAGCATCCAAATGTTCCATTTTTCCGATGGTAGAATTTTTATAGGGATGATCTTCAAAGAGATGGCTTTTGACTACCTCATACCATTTACCATAGGGTGAATTATCATAACGTAGTCTTCTTTCTTCTTTAACAACTTCATTTTGGGTTTCAACCCCAACTTGGTCTATTACCGGGTGGAGAAGTCGCTCGGATTCCATCCATAGTCCCAATTCAATGTTATTGGAAGGGAAATTCTCATAGTAGTAAGTGAAGTCCTGAGTGGTGTAAGCGTTATTTGAACCCCCTCGCGAGGCAACGATATTCATCCATTTTCCTTTATCAATATTTTCAGTTCCTTCGAACAAGAGGTGCTCAAAAAAATGAGCAAATCCGGTCCGTTCCGGATCTTCATCTTTAGCCCCAACATGATAGAGAACCGAGACGGTAACAACGGGAGCTGTACTATCCTGGTGTAGTATTACATGAAGCCCGTTATCTAAATCGTATTCGATGAATTCAACTTTTTGGCTCCATGCTACCAGGCTGAAAAACAACAGCAACAGGAGAAGAGATTTTTTTTTCATATAATTTTAATATTTTCTACTTGTGATGGTATAGTGATTGTAAAATTAGCAAATTCAAAGTCTGATGCATAAAAATTTCAAAATAATGGTGTATAATATAACAAAACGTTTTCATTTCATTATTGTTACCCTCTTTGGTGCTTTTTTTTAGGGGGGGGGAAAGACAATAATTGAAATTCGTTTAAGAAAAAAATAGAACAGCAAGAAGTGAAATTTTAACTCCACTGTTTTACCTTTATGTTGGGACAAAGCCATAATCACTGGTTTCACTGGGATGGGATTGGTTAAATTTGTGGGAATTCTAAATATGGGAACCTATTATATGATTTCGAAATTCAAGGGATTGTTTATAAGCGGATTAATTTTCTTTTTTATAGGCTGTGGTACGGCAAAAAAAGTGGTATCCTCACCCAAGCCCATCAGCAAAATTGATTTGAGTTCGCTCATTGAAGAGGTTCAGAAAGCCTACCCAAAACACAAATCTCTAGCCATAAGAGGTACTGCATCCTATACGGATGGAAAAATGTCAGAAAAAATAAATGTCCAGTTCAGATTTATAGAAAATAAAGCAATTTGGGTCAATGCAGTAATGATTATCCCTATTGCTAGGCTATTAGTTACTCCCCAAGAGGTTAATTTTTATGAACGCTTTCAAAAAACCTATTTCCAAGATGATTTCCTGACAGTAAGAAAAGTTTTTAATAATGATCTTATTGGATTTACACTGATAGAAAATCTATTAATGGGGAAATCGTTGGTTGATGTTTCCAAGTATAAGTGGAAGTCAATTGATAATCCAGTGAATTATATTTTGGTACCTGAAAGAACCAAAGGAGAAACTATTCCGACCTTATTTATTGATCCCAGTAGTTTTTTGCTTCAAGAACAAAGAATTTTAGTACCTGGAACTTCCAATACCCTAAACATTCGTTACCTGGATTACATAAATATCGAAGGAGTTCAATTCCCTAAAACAATAGAGATCTCTTTGGTTGAGCCTCAAAGTTTGATGCAATTGGTAATTGAATACAAGCAAATAAATCGCTATGATGAAGATGTAGCAATTCCCTTTGAAATTCCGGAAAACTATACACCTATTTCGTTTCCCTGATGAATACTTATTTGGTTTGGATTTTTTTGACTTTAGGTATAGTTTCTGTTTTTGGTCAAGATTACAACAGAAAAAGTGAACTTATTTCAAGGCAGAATGAACTCAGAGTGGAAATTCGAGAATTGAATACTCTTGTAAGTGAGGTTAAAAGCAGCTCCAGGGATGTCCTGGGGGCTTTAGAAGAAACCAATTTAAAACTCAAAAAGCTTGAGGAGCTGATTAAAATAAATACTGACCAGGATCTTTATTTAACTGATCAAATCGTCAAAATCGAAACCCAAATTTCGTCCCAGCAAGAAACTTTGACTAAATTGAAATACAACTATGCATTGATAATCACTTCAGCTTACAAATCTAGAGTAGATCAGAAAGGCTGGATGATGGTGTTGTTTTCCAAAAATATTTTTCAAGCCTACAAAAGAAATCAGTATTTGCAGCAGTTTATCAGAAACCGAAGACACATCAAAGATGAAATTGAACAGCGTATATCAATTTTAGAGGTGAAGAATGATTCTTTGGAAACAATCAAAGAAGCAAAACTAAATTTAGTGGCAGCTCAAAAGTTACGGGTTCAAGAGTTAGAAGATGAAAAAAAGAGACAGAATAGGTTGTTGAGGAATTTTAATCAACGTCAGGGGCATTTTTTAAATCAAATTTCTCAAAAGGAACAGTTGAATAGCCAGATTGAATCGGAGATTCGTCGGTTGGTCCGTGAAGTTTCAGCAGTTAAATCTGCTGAAGTTATCAATTTGGATGGAGAATTCAGTTCCTATAAGGGAAAACTTCCATGGCCTATTGAAGGGGGCGTTGTCACCCGAAGATTTGGACGTCAGAACCATCCCATTGTTCCTTCGACAATTATCCAAAACATAGGCATTACGATGGCTGCAAAGCCAAATTCATCTGTTCGATCGATTTTCGAAGGTCAAGTCGCCTCAATTATTTCATTTCGAGGAAGCAACTACTCCGTATTAATTAAGCATGGGAAATATATCACTGTTTACAAGAATTTGGTTGACTTGAAGGTCAAAAAGGGGGACTATGTCAATGCCATGCAAATCATAGGCAATGCTTTTACCAATCAACTTTCAGGCAGGGCAACTTTTCAGTTCAGTTTATTTGAAGATGCCGAGCCCCAAAATCCTCTCTATTGGTTAAGATCTCAAAGTTGATCAATTTTCTTTTAGTACCCAGGCATCTGCTTTGATTTTTGCACGGGCATCATTCAGTGCTGTTATAGCTTCAGGAAGAGATCTATAGAATCCTATAATCACTCTTACGCGACTTTGATCAGCTTTATTTGATATGCGTGCGTCTAGATTTTGAGATTTCAACACATCAATGTATTGGTTGGCTTTTGTTTCAGAATTAAATGATCCAATAACAATGGCATATAAATCACCTTCAGCAATAGTTGTGGGATTCATATCTTTTATAGTCTCTTTTTCTTTGTCTATCGAATCCGATTTTTCTTCTGTTGAAGCCACCTCTGGGGGAGCCTCCGATTGGACAATAACAGTTTCTACTATAGGCTGACTAGGAGGAATGAGATAGGAAATGAAAAAATATGTACCTCCCGCACCTAGTACAAGACCGATAAAGATTCCTACCAATAGGTATGGTATTGTAGGACGGCGATTTTTTCTTCTCTGGTAATAAGAATCTCCGGGTTTGATTTTCTTCTTTTTTTCATGGGTATCAGAAGATGTTTTGTTGACAAATGGAGGGGTTTTGAGGCGTGAGGATTTTTTTTGTCCTTGTTTGGTATCTGATTGGGCTTTCTTTGGTGGCAAATGACTTTGATTGATCTTTAATCTTTTTGTTTTGGAAATCTTGTTTGATTTCGTTTGATCTGAGATTTTCTCTTGTGGGCTTATTTTTTGGGATTTACTTGGCTGTTTTCTCTCTTGGGTTTTGATTGATGTAGCCTTAGTTTTAGCAGATTCTTTTTTGGTTGCATCCGAGACGGACTTTTTGATATTTGGTTTGGGAGGGATAGTAGTAGACTTTGGAGGACAGTCTGTTACTTTACTCTTGGTTGATGTTATTTTGGGGCTACTGCTTTGATGTTCTTTAGATGGATGAGGCTTTGATAATGGATTTTCAATCTTTTGAGGAAATCCAAAAAATTGGGGTAATGGGATTAAGGTTTGTGCTGGTCTGAACTGAACTTGACCATCTTTATCATATTCAAATATGCCAATTCCATTGATATTCAGTGGTCCCATTTTGAGTTGGGATTTCCAGTAACTTACCGATCCTTGAATTTTTTTTGCTGCCATTTGGTTAGATACATGGTACTTTTTGGTCATATAATCGGTCAGTACCCCATCGTTTTGACTATGGGTATCATCAAATGATTTTAGCCTTCGTTCTCTTTGATAAAAATTTCCACTTTCATCAGTTCTTGAGGGTGTGTCAATTGTCTTTAGAGTGCCAAAATTTGGTACCACAAGACTTGTGTGCTGACCAAGAAGTTCGATTACAGCATTTGTTAATTCCATTATTTATGATATTACTTCAAAAGTTGTACTTGATCGTTTATTCAAAAAAACACATATGCAAAATTCTTTTACATCCATTTGCAATTATCTATACAATCTCAGATGTTTGAGTATCTTTTTCTGAGGGTGTGATTTTCTATCTACCAAAGGATAAGATATTTTGTAAACCACTAATATCACTGCTAATTACCAATAGATAACAAAACGACATGCAAACAGACTTAGAGGGAATTTTCTATAGTCATTGGATTACATGCTTTAATAGCATAATGCAGGGACATATTGTAGACGAAACTTCTTTTCGATAGTTGTTTTATCACGAGTTTGAGCCGGTGTAGGTTACTCCTCAAGGGGTAAGAGCTTAAGCGATAGGCATGTTTGGAGTTGTGCCAGATTAAAGTTGGATATGTGGTACCATAGGTTGATTTCTTTCCCTATGTTATTCAGTCTTTGCTCTCTATCGTCATCTGTTTCCAAATGCTCAATTCTTTTTGACAATTTTTGACAAATGCTCTCTACTGATTGAATGCTTGGTTCTTTATTTAGTGCTCCTTGAACAAAAGCCAGGTAACTTCCCCCATCGTCTGCTATTGAAAAAAGTGGGCTTTGTTCAAATCCAACCAGGTTCTCAATGACCACTGGATTATCTTTACCGCAGCCACAATCTTCGGGTTTTGCCCATACCACTTGGTCTCCTATCTTTTCAATATCAACAGAACTTCTGATCGCCTGATTACCTAAATCTATTTCCTCTACCACTTTAGTATCCTCTTGAGGTTCGGATCCCTCTTCTTGAGCCTGAAGAAGTCCGAAAGATATTCCACAAATTGATAAGAAAAATATTTTGATAATAAAACGGGTCAAGATCAGTGCCTTTGAGTGACGAAGATAATAAATTAATGGGGATAAATCACCAGGACTAACTATTATTATCAATAATGAGAATTGAATCTAATATGTCCCATAACATCCCCGCTAAAAGTTTGACACATGGGGTATTTGCTAAATTATGCTATGGGAGTTAGGGCTTCTGCCTAAACGTGATAGGTATTTCATCTAGTATAATTTTCTTTTTTCTTCTGTTATATATTTAATATCTTTCCGCAAAAGAAAGAGGATTCCAGTGTGCTATTTTATGGGAAAACGAGACTAAATGAGTTATAATGAGAATTGCCAATAATTATTTAAGTACTTCATCAGGTGTTCTTTGAGATAATTTCTATCGGTTGGTTCCAGATAGGATTTTTGATCCAAGATAATTGTTCATTTGTAATCCGAATCTACAAATAAGCTAAATTGACATTTAATCAGTACAAGAAGAAGCTGGAGCACTATTGTAACTACCAAGATCGTTGCCACAGCGAGGTCAATGCCAAGATGAGCAATCTTAGGGTTCCTTATGGATACAGAGAAGAGATAGTTCTACATTTAATACAAGAAAATTTTCTGAATGAAAAGCGATTTGTGGAGTCTTTCGTTTGGGGTAAGATCAAGCAGTTATATTGGGGGAAGCAACGTCTGATAAGAGAATTACAAGCAAGGGAAATATCTGATTATCTCATCAACTATGCCATGAAGTTGATTGATGATGAAACTTATATGGAAATTTTTTTCCTTGCATTGGATAAAGCCAGGCGAATTTATGCCAATGCTGATTCGGTGGTTGCCAAAAAACAAATTATCAATTATATGATACGGAGGGGGTGGGAAAATGCACTCATTTATGAGTACTTAGACTGAATGCCAATCTTAAAGTCTGCTTAGTTACTCAATCAGGAGAATGGCTTTGTTGTCCTTCATTTCAAAGATTCCTGCATTGATGTCAAATTGCCAAACGGGGCCTTGTTTTTCCACACTAAATTGTTTGGTATTCAGTGAAATGGGTTTCTGGGACCATATCTTGACTTTTCCCTTGGCTAAAGTTGATACAATTGGGGCGTGGTTATTTAGCACTTGAAAAGACCCAGAAGCGCCGGGAAGGCCAACACTTTGGACATTTTGAGATAACAATACAGATTCGGGGGAAACAATCTCAAGGAACATTCGGCTCTGTAGATTTTAGAATTTAATTAGTTACTGATTTGTGTGCTTCAAAAACATCTTCGATTGTCCCTTTTAATGAGAAGGCATTCACACTGATGTGGTCTAATTCTCCATCCATAATCATATTAAATCCTTTGATGGTGTCTTTGATATCAACTAGGACTCCTGGTGTGTTGGTAAATTGTTCAGCAACATGGAATGGTTGGGACAAAAATCTTTCTACTTTTCTTGCTCTTTCAACCGATGTCCTATCTTCTTCGGAGAGTTCATCCATTCCCAGAATGGCGATAATATCAAGTAGTTCTTTATATCGTTGGAGGAGTTTTTTAACTCTCTGTGTACAATCGTAATGTTCATCGCCAACTATATCTGGTGCTAATATTCTGGAGGTAGAAGCTAGGGGATCGATTGCTGGGAATATGCCTAATTCAAAAAGTTTACGAGACAGGACGGTTGTTGCATCAAGATGGGCAAAGGTCGTTGCGGGTGCTGGATCGGTCAGGTCATCTGCAGGAACATATACGGCCTGTACTGAGGTGATTGAACCTTTTTTTGTTGAGGTGATGCGTTCTTGCATTGCGCCCATTTCTGTGGCCAGAGTCGGCTGATAACCTACTGCTGAGGGCATTCTACCTAATAGTGCGGATACTTCGGACCCTGCTTGGGTAAATCGGAATATATTATCAACAAAAAACAGGACATCTTTCCCTTGGGCATCACCGGCTCCGTCTCTAAAGTATTCAGCAATTGCTAGTCCTGATAGGGCAACTCGTGCTCTAGCGCCTGGTGGCTCATTCATTTGACCAAAAACAAATGTTGCTTTGGATTCTTTGAGTACTTGCTCGTCGACTGCTGAAAGATCCCAACCTCCTTGTTCCATGGATTCTAAAAAGGCATCTCCATATTTTACGATTCCTGATTCGAGCATTTCTCTCATCAGATCATTTCCTTCTCTTGTTCTTTCGCCTACTCCGGCAAAAACGGAGAGTCCGCCATGTCCTTTGGCTATGTTGTTGATTAATTCTTGTATGAGGACTGTTTTCCCTACGCCTGCTCCACCAAAGAGACCAATTTTTCCACCTTTAGCATAGGGTTCAATCAAATCGATGACTTTAATTCCGGTAAAAAGCACTTCTGTAGAGGTTGACAAATCTTTAAAAGCCGGTGCGGAGCGGTGTATGGGGAGGCCTTTGTCTCCTTTTTTTTCTAGTTGTGGTAGTCCATCAATGGCATCACCAATAACGTTGAACAGTCGTCCATAAACACCATCGCCGATAGGCATTTGGATGGGGGCGTTGGTTGGTATGACTTTACAACCTCTATACAACCCATCGGTAGAGTCCATCGAAATGGTCCTAACGGTATCTTCACCGATATGGGATTGAACTTCAAGGACAAGGGCAGAACTATCGTCTCGATTTATTTCGAGTGAATCGTAAATTTTGGGCAACTGACCCCCTGAAGGAAAGACCACATCAACTACCGGTCCGATCACTTGTGAAACTACACCAAAAGATTCTGACATAAGGTTATTTTAAAGTGTGGCAAATATACATTATCGGCCGACTCAAATCAACCCGTATTATTCATACTAATCCCTAACTTAGGCTATTTGGCTTGAATTTCTCTGTTTGGCTTGATCTTTGTCCGGTTAGAACGCCTGGACCTTCGAGTTTTGAGTATTCCGACGAGAAATTTTCTTTCCAATTGTTTTATTTTGATCCAAAGAGTATGCTTTTTGGTAAAATTGAGCCTTTTGAGCATCTTATCAAGCGCATTTTCATGAATTGAGCATAGTTATTTCCATTGTGAAATATCTTCTTTTCTAGAATGGAGAACGAAAATTGGCTTGAGATTCTCAGCAAATAAAAAATCGGTGATCTGGCTAATAAATTGATCGAAAGTGATAAATTATGCTTTTGTTCATAATTTTTATTTTATATATTGTCTGGGATTTGTCCATATCCTCATTAGGGAGACCTTAAACCAGATTATTTAAAATGAAATTAGTATACTTCAAGGTAGTATAATGAGAAGAATAAAAGAGGAAACTCCCAGCATTACAAATAGTAGTTCATTTGTATTCCCCCTATTTCTTTTCATTCTATTCTCCTGCAACGATGACCAGATAGTTCCTAATCCTTCCAATGGGCGAATCACGATTACCACATCTTCTGGACCGGGCGGAACAATAACGGAAACTCAAAAAGTAAATAAAGGGCAATCGGTAGAAATAACTGCTTCTGCACATGAGCATTATCAATTGAAAACTTGGACAAGTACTTGTAATGTCGTCCCTACCGATGCAGAAACTATCCGTTTAACAGCATCAAAAGACTGCCAAGTAAAAGCAGAGTTTGAGAAGATACAATACATCATCACAGTCTTATTTTCCGCTGGTGGTAGTGTGGATCAAAATGGATTAGCCATAGAATATGGAGAAACAGCGTCTTTTACTGCTACTCCTGATGAGGGTTGGGAATTGAGTGGCTGGCAAACCAATTGTGCCGAGACGATTACGGAGATAGAGAATAAAGTGAGTTTTGCAGTCAATGGAAGTTGCATTATCAAGCCGGTATTTGCCCAATCACCGAGAACCATTACTACTTCATCCACTCATGGGGGTACTATAACTGGAACGATGAAAGTGGAATACAACCATACAGTTAAGATCACTGTTACCCCTGACCAACATTATCAATTAAAGGAATGGGAAAGCGATTGCGGGAATTTTAGTCAGAATAATCTTACCATAGAATTTATTTCTATAGATGATTGTAGAATAAAAGCGATTTTTGAGAAAATACTTTATACTATTAATGTTGATCTGGGAGATGGCGGGAAAATAGTAGAGGGTATAAAATTGGAAAAGGTGTTTGGAGAGATGGTTTCTTTAAATGCCTTGGCTAATGATGGTTATGAATTTGATCAATGGAAAGTGGATAGAGATACAGATTGTCCCAAAATAATTGAAATTGAAAATCCTGTTTTGGAATTTACTGTGGGAGGTCATTGCATCATAAAAGCTTTATTTAATATCAAACCTGAAGTTTTTGAAAATACACCCTTGTATTTAGATAAAAATGGAGTGACGATAAAGATTGACCCTGAGCGTCAAGACTTGATTGGAAAAACCTTAAAAATCAAACTTCCCAATGGAGAAAAAACCATTAGTTATACCATTGTAGATGAAATAATGTTGCGGGGAATGATCAGAAACAATGAACCTCTGGGTAATGTGGTAACCACCTTTGTCAAAGATATGATTTTTCTCTTTTTCAATAAACAACAATTCAATGATAAGGACATAAAAAGTTGGGATGTCAGCAATGTGACTTCCATGACTGGAATGTTCAAAAATGTCAGTGCTTTTGACCAAGATATAGGACATTGGGATACCGGACAAGTACTCAATATGTCTGAGATGTTTTCCCATGCGGTATCATTTAATAGGGATATTAGTCAATGGAATACCAGCAATGTACAACGCATAAACAACATGTTCGCCAATGCCGATTCCTTTAATCAGGATATAGGTAATTGGAACACCTCCCAAGTAACCGACATGAGTTATATGTTTTACAAAGCCTATAATTTTGACCAAGACCTAAACAATTGGGATGTCGGCAATGTAAAGCGTATGGACTATATATTTTATGATGCCCATAAATTTAATGGGAATATCAGCCGGTGGGATACCAGCAATGTACAAGACATGATCGGAATGTTCTATAATGCCCACAAATTCAATCAGGATATAAGTGATTGGAGTACCTCTAATGTGACCGATATGGGGCAAGTCTTTCATAATGCATATGAATTTAATCAGGATATCAGCAGGTGGGATACTTCCAAAGTCACGGATATGAGAAGGATGTTCTACAATGCCCATCGGTTCAATGCCGATATAAGCCGTTGGGACACTTCCCAAGTTACCGATATGATTCAGATGTTTTACAATGCTACCCAGTTTAATGCCGATATAGGGAATTGGGATGTCAGCAGGGTAACCGATATGGGAGGGATGTTTGGCAACAACTCTGTTTATGACCAAGCAGAAGGCAAACAGAAAAAACCCTCATCATTCAATCAAAACATCGGCAATTGGGATACCTCCCAAGTGACCAACATGGGTTCCATGTTCTTAGGGTCAGTATCTTTTAATCAGGATATCCGTAGATGGGATGTCAGTAATGTAACCAAAATGGAATCCATGTTTAGAAATGCTTTTTCATTCAATCAAAATCTTAACGATTGGGATATAAACAAAGTAAACAATATGGATAAAATGTTTTTCAATGCCCAATCCTTTAATCATGATTTGACGGACTGGGATATCAGCAATAAGAGTGCAAGCCTCTGGTTAGAAGGCACCAAAATTCAAAGCACAAAATCTTCTGCCCTTTTTGACCTTAGCAAAGGAAAATCCATATTAGAAGACCCCATCTATGCCAATATTGATAGAGACAACTTTAAATCTTATACAGATGCTTTTGTTGCTGATGCCAAAAGGCATGGTTTGGATATTGAATACATAAAAAACAAAGATCATTTTATCAATATTCGTCCCCTACCCAATGGTGTAGCAGGATTAGCTTATTATGTCTGTAGCGATTCAGTAGCTATTGAAGTGGATAAGGACTGGTGGGAAAAAGGACAATCAGACCTGTACTTCGATACCCTCCTATACATCATATGGCATGAATTAGCACATACCATTCTCGGCCTAAAACACCTATGCCAATTCGGTCAAATCATGTCCGGGAGACACAACAACGATTGCCAGCTACCACCCGGAGAAACAGATAGAGATAAAAACTATGGGAATTTAAATTTCAACTTCCTAGCAAATAATCCTTACCAATGGCATAGAGCAGTAAGAGATATGATGACTAGTAACAAACAAGTCCGATACTCCTGTAGGAATAAAAGAGTAGATAAAACGTTTACTTGCTTTGCAGATTCAAGTCACTAATGCAACTTTAGGAGGAGAGCAAATGCAACTTATTACAAAAAACATAATAGACAAACCGCCAAAGTTGATGTTATAATAAACTGAAGGTTTACTACTATTCCGTAAGTTGGATTCATTCCCATTGGAAATTATGTCAAACCATACGAGAGAACGGCTAACTATCTATTGCATTAAATTTGATGCATGGAACCAAGATTTACACAACGACAAAAGAAAATCAATAGACTGCTGCAAAAGAAACTTTCCCAGTATTTTTTGGAGATTGCCCAAAGAGAAAAGATACCCGGACTGATCATTTCTGTTACCAATGTTCGAGTAACAAAAGATCTGTCAATAGCTAAAGTCTATTTGAGCGTTTTTCCAAGCGAAAAAGGACAATTGATTATGGAAAACCTAGAAAAGAATGCCAGCAGGATAAAATATGAAACCGCACAACGATTCGGTAAAGAAATAAAAAGAATTCCTTATATTCATTTCTGTCTCGATGATACTCTGGATTATATTCAATCAATTGATAAGGCAATATCCGACAGCAAGGATTCAGGCATACCAGAGGAGTTGAGCGGAAAATAATCTGGTTATACCCTCACGGTTTGCTACCATTCCAAATTGCACTAAGATACTTATGGTCCAAAAGCCAACAATCAATTATCAATCGTATCAATTTGCTGTCTTTGATATTAATCACTTTGGTTTCTATGGCACTCTTTGTGGTTTTAAGTGCTTTTGGAGGACTAAAAGAGTTCGGACTTTCCCTAAATAACTTCTTCCACAGCCAGTACACGATATTTCCCAAAGAAGGGAAGTATTTGGTTATTGACAGTATATCCTTACAGAGCATACACAAAAGTGAACTAATAAATGCACTGGCTGGGGAAGTAGAAGAAAAGGTTTATTTGAACAAGGGTTCAAAAAGTCAAGTAGCCTATTTAAAGGGGGTTAGTTCAAACTACCCCGACATCATCCCAATAGATACCATCATCCCCATAGGAGTATGGTCAGTTCAAGAAACTAATCACGCTGTTACAGGCTATCGTATAGCAACAGAACTCGAATTAGATTTAACTGGTGAGTATTCTGAACTACAAGTAACAGCCCTGAGCAGACCATCGAAATTTGGATTTAACCCCGGGGGATTTAATTATCGGTCCCTTCAAGTGCAAGGACTTTACCACATTAGCCAAGAACTAGATAATAGGTATTTGATTACCTCAATAGAAACAGCAAGAGAAATTCTGAACTTGAGAGAAGATATGTATAGCACTATCATGCTTTCTACACCTCAAGGGGTTTCCAAAAATTCACTTGAAAAAGAAATCGAAAATGCCATAAACACTCCCGTACAAATAAAAACAAAATATGAGCAGAATCCTGCCCTCTACAGAATGCTAAACAATGAACATCTCGTAATCTATTTCATCTTCACATTGGTAATGATCATCGCACTATTTAATTTGGTTGGGTCATTAATCATGATGATTATTGATAAAAGACCTCAGATGAAAGTTTTAAACACCATGGGACTCACAAAAAATCAAATCCGAAACATTTTTTTTAGTTTGGGCATTCAAATCTGCTTGCTCGGCGTATTCTTGGGACTCTTGCTGGGATCAATTTTAGTCATCTCCCAACACCATTGGCCATTTTTATTTGTCCCCGGAACCTTGTTGCCATACCCAGTTCAATTTAAACTATCCAATGTATTAATCGTTTTCCTAACAGTTGTTGTCTTAGGAATCATCTGTTCCTGGTGGACTACATATGGTGTTCACCATCGCCAGAAAGAAATCGTTTTAAGGTAAGAGTCCATTTCCAATGGATTGATGATGAATAACAAGTTGATCTATTCGGCAAGAATAGGGATTACACTTTTGTTTGCCAATTACTTAGGAAGATAATGTATCACGAAAAAAAACACAAACTAATATAGAAAGTACAGAATAAGTGATGACCGAGGGAGTAATTGCAAGACAATTCAAAAGGCAATTGGAGTATGAAATCGCTTTTTGCCCCATTCAAATTATTTTGCCAAAGCAGTGAATTCCAAGAGTTGCATTTGAGAGTTGATTGTACGGACTCTTAATCAGGTTTTCCCGCTAGTAAAAATTGAAGTACCTATCTGAGTGTAAATGGAAACTATGCTTAAAAAATATATGGATAATGATGGTTTCTCCAAAACATAGGATCATGAATTCAATGCCACTATCAGAGTTATTAAGAAAATCACCTTTGGAAATATCTTTTAAAACCGTACGGCCAACCACAAACACGTGATTTATATAATTACGCCCCCTCCTTAATAAGGAAGCACACAATCAAAACCGAAATTTGTAACACAAATTTCGGTCTGATTCATGAAAAAAGATGCCTGCCTATAATTTTAATCTCGCTGTAATCAATGCTCGAGTGCCTACCTCAGGCATTCCAGGGAATAAGGAATACCTCGTGCCAAATAGATTATCAATATTGAGAAAAACCGAAATCCAATTGGAATTGTAACCAACATTTGCATTAAGAATAGTACGGGCATCAACTTCCCCAAGATATAATGGGTCAAGTAAAGACTCAAACTTGGAAGACAAATGAGCACCAAGACCGAAATTGAACCCAGAGATAGGATTGCGATTGTAACCTATGCGTAAACGATGTTGGGGCTTGTGTAAACCAAAAAAATCTGATTCCTGGGCCTGAGGACCTAAGTCCTGCTTGCCACGCCATATATTTTGGCTAATCCAAGAATAATTTGCATAAATTGACGAGATGGGATCCAATAAAATTTTGCCCCCAAAGTCTATACCTGTATAAGTTATTTTATCTACTCCACTATCATTATACCCATCAATCATCAACGGTTTAGGATAATTGAGAGGGTTTTTGTTACTGACAGTGACACCCAAGACACCACTTTCCGGTATCAGCTGTTTCAGTCCCTCAACACCATTGAGATACAAACTCTTAATGCCCAAGGATGAGCCCCCCTGTCCATTCCATAGTAACCCAACCACCTGCTCAGCAGAAGGGATAGCATTGGGACCAGCAGCCCCAGCTGGAAGACCAGTTAAAGGAACCCCCAAAGCATTATAAATACCTGATACATAAGATAAAATGTGATTTTGAAGGGATGAGGAGAATTGAGCACCATCTCCAAGAGAGCCTTCTAGATCACCAACTATGGTAGGATAAGCAACCAATGGCGTAATCGTTCTAATTTGAGAGAAATCAGAACCAGTAAGATTGAAAACATCAAGCGACAGCTGAACCTTGTCCGAAAGGATTCCTTTCCATCCTACTTCAAAGTTTAACTCTTTTCTCAGCCTGGCCGGGTCACTCTCGCGAGGCTTCAAAGGATTTCCATCTCTGTCAATACCGATTCCATTGGTGATGTTGCCTGCAGCATTCAGCTGATTCAAGAGATCATCTTCCTCCATAAAAGTTGAAAAATCAGGAAGCAAAGAAGGGTTTATTCCAAGACTTTGAGCAAAAGTGGCAATGCCCGCCTCTACAGCATCCCATCCAGAAATGCCCCCAAGCGCAGCTACCGGCGCATTGAATTGTTGATGGAAAATTTTGGCGACAGTAGCATAACTAATGCCATATCCCTGCTGACTTGGAATCAGGGGAGTAAAAAACTGTACTTCAGGATTTTCCGGATTTTCAACCTTAATCTGGTTTCTGGCCCCGTAAAGCCAAATATCCAAATCAGGCGTTTGAACATAAGGAAAATCAACATACAGTACAATTGCACTAGGAGTGATGAACGTTTGACTAAAAGAACCCCTGATGGTGTGTTTACTGTTAGGCTTGAAAACCAATGCAGCATTAGGTGAAATACTCGTTTCACGATTGTAACCATAATGATCAAATCTTCCCGATAGTACTAAGTCTAACTTTGAACTTAAAGAAGTCTTGGTCTGTAAATATGCACCAGTAATGATTAAATCATCATTAGAATCATTCCTCCCAAAGGTAACAGGTGCTTTAAATTGACCAGAACGTCTTTCAGCCCCAAGTGTGTAGGATGTGTTGATGGAAGAAATATTGTTGTTGTACTGAATTTGAATTTCTGTTTGGGTTCGATCAATTAACGCTTCCTCACCAGTGAAATATAAAAACCCTTTATTATTGGGGTTGTTTACATTTGAGTTATAGACAAATTGGACAAATAGATTATCTGTTTTGGCTCGAGCTTGAATAAAAAAATCATTGGCATCTTGATAGGCAGGTCCCCTATCGGTCCAGAGATTGGTTTGGACATTGGTATATCCCCCAACCGTGGTAATCAATAAATCTTCACTTGGCCTGAAGTATAGTGACAAATCAGAACGAATAGAAGCATTTTTTTCGGAATAGGTCTTTGCAAAAGTAGCAGGCTGGCCAAATAGATCTAATAGATCTTCAGGTAAATCCCATTCGCCATTTTGCTGGTATCCTAAATTTATTTTGTAGCCAAAAGTGTTGCCAGGATTAGCTCCTGCATGTCTTAGCTGTGTCCTGAGGGTTGATAGATTTCCTCCACTAAGCTCAATTTCGGTCCCCGGATACTTGAAAGGATCCTTTGAAAGAAAATGAATCACGCCTGAGGAAACCCCAGGTCCATATAGAGAAGACACCGGGCCTCTGACCAATTCAACTCTTTCGAGGTCTAGAGAGTTTAAAGTAGTTGATCCCTGATCAAAGACATCCAACCCCGTTTGAATGATACCCCTATAGTCTAACATCACATAGGTATCAGAAGTAAGAACCCCCGAGGGACCCCTGAGATTGACATTCACTCTATTACCACTCTGACGCTGAATGTCTATGCCTGCTAAGCTTTCTAAGTACATCGATGGATTCAGTAGAGGTTTATTGGCAATTTCTCTGCTCGAAATAATAGAAACAGAATTTGGAGCATCCTGTATTTTTTCGGCCTTTCGTCCTGCAGATACGATGACTTCATCTAAAGATTGACCAAAAGTCAAAGAGATTAAAAGTTCCTGTGTAGGACTCAAGACTTCAACTTCACTCGAAGCATAACCAGATGCAGAAACCCCCAATGTAATCGGAAAATCTTCTGGCTCGGATATCTTAAAGTTACCATCAAAATCGGAAAGAGTAGCAGTTTGACCGTATGTCACTACGGCTGAAGGGATTGGAACTTGGTCTTGGTTGACCACTTTTCCAGAAATTTGGGCTTTTAGATAAAAACCGAATAAAAAGAATAGTAAAATGCTTAGTTTGAGTCGAGATCGAAACAAAACGACAGAGGTATTCATAGGAAAAATATTTGATAGTTAGTTCATGTTCGAAGTAGATGTGAATAAGATGTCTTAATTTATTTGTCAGAACAAATTAAATGTTCAATTTTGCCATCAAGAAAGCAAACCCAAAGGTACTTAAAAATTGAAAGTTATGTTTCTGAGAATAGATATTTTTTTCAAAGGGGTAATTTACTTCTTGTTAAAAAATTTGTGTAAACTCTTCAACATACTATATTTTAGACGAGTTCGGATTTACGGTCGAGAAAACATTCCCAAAAATGCGGGGATTATATATTGTGCTAACCATTCTAATGGGTTTTTAGATGCCTTATTGATAGGGACGTACACACCTAAAAAAGCATTTTCCCTAACCAGAAGTGATGTTTTCAATAATCGGTTTTCATGGATTATGGCTGCCATAGGAATGCTTCCGATTTATCGGATGCGGGATGGGTATGAGAAACTTAGAAAAAACCAAGATTTATTTGCACGTTGTAGGGAAATTCTCGCAGAAAAAAAATCATTGATCATGTTCCCAGAGGCAGGTCAAAATTTAAATAGATTTTTAAAACCCCTATCTAAAGGAAGCACAAGGTTGGCATACCAAACTCAAAAGCAGTATCCATCCAGTGAAATCTATTTACAACCCATAGGAATTAACTTTTCCCATTTGACTGCTCCGAGAGCTACATTACATTTAGTTTTTGGTCAACCAATTTCGGTTAAAAAATTTGCCACCGATAGCCAAAAGGACCCTGTAATTATCAACCAGCTAAAAGGGCTACTGACAAAAGGAATAAAAAAATGTCTTTGGCTACCCGAAAAAGAGAAGGGATATGAAAAAAAATGGAGATATATAGACAAGAAAATTGCCAAAAAGGATTTTAATGTATTAAAAGATCGGTTATCGAACAATCCTAGATCAAGTTCACAAAAGATTAAATCCATATTCATGAAACACCTATTCACTTTTCCAAATTTTATACCCCTTATGATTGTAAAAAAAATCTTAGGAATGTTTAAGGAGCAACTTTTTTATCATTCAATGAAATATGCCTTGGGCTTAGCCCTTTTCCCGATTTATTGGATCATCACCGGGGGTATACTTTGGATATTCACTGGAATTTGGGTGGCACTGATCTACTTTGTTCTTTGCGTAATTTCGCTATTTCTGAGACAATGTTTTTCGAGCTGACTTGAACAACACTTTAAAATCACTTGTTAGAAATACAAAAGGACAGAAAATTTAAAACTAAGGTTCCTCGAATCTGATTTACTTTTGTCGAATGTATGATTTAATCATTATCGGAGGAGGTCCAATTGGAATGACCTGTGGTATCGAAGCGACCAAAAATGGGTTGTCCTACTTGATAATTGAGAAAGGCTGTCTGGTCAATTCATTATACAATTACCCTCTGAATATGACATTCTTTTCTACCTCTGAACGATTGGAAATAGGAGATGTGCCATTTATTTCTCACAATACCAAACCAACCCGGTTTGAAGCTCTTGAATACTATCGTAGAGTAGCTCTAAACTGGAATCTGAATATTCTTTTGTATCAAGAGGTTAACCGAATCATTCCCAACAAAGGGGGAGGTTATAGCGTAGAAACAAGTGAGGATACTTATCTGGGACAGAATGTAGTTATTGCAACAGGATTTTATGACTATCCCTATCTATTGAATGTTCCGGGAGAAAATTTGCCTAAAGTGTTTCATTATTATAAAGAACCTCATCCCTTTTTCGGTATGGAGATTGCAGTGGTTGGATCAGCAAATTCAGCCGTCGATGTCGCCTTAGAAACCTATAGAAAAGGTGCGAAGAAAGTAACGATGATCATCCGGGAATCAGAAATCGGACAAAATGTTAAGTACTGGGTACGCCCTGATATCATAAATCGGATTGAATCACAAGAAATAATGGCATATTTCAATTCAAATGTCCTTGAGATTACTCCTAGCCATTTGATTTTCGAAACTCCTGATGGCATCCGAGAGATCCCCAATGATTTTTTGCTGGCTATGACAGGCTATAAACCAAATTATCAATTATTAGATTCGCTTGCTGTAAAGATTAATGAGGATCAATACAGGACACCAAGTTACAATCCCCAGACTATGGAATCCAATACTCCAGGCATCTATCTTGCCGGAGTTGTTTGTGGTGGTCTAAAGACCAACAAATGGTTTATTGAAAATTCAAGAGTCCATGCCAAATTGATTGTTGATGCGATTAAATCCAAAATGCCCGTCACCTTAACTCAACGATAGAGTAAGCTTACCAGTCACTTTAATTTCAGATGTTATGTCCTCCTTTGACCGAAAATTGTTAACTATGGAATTCCTTCTCGTCAGATTCGATCTAAAAAAGAACAGATGCAAAGGGACAGTTAAAGTAAAAAGTATATTTCGGTTACTTCAGCTAATACCGGTTTTGATGATTTTTATATGCTCAAATATAATTTTTGCGCAAACCGAGCAAACTAAAGACACCATTCGGATTGCCAATGAGGAAGTAGAATATGAAATCATCATCATTGAAGTCGGTTTTGATAGTTGGCTTTTGACAAATGCTAAACCCAGGTTCTTCTATTCAGAACAATACCTAGAAGCAAAAAATAGAATTTACGTTTCCAATTGGAACCAAAGAGTATTAAGCCAATATAATACAAATCTTTACACTTTTAGAATTGACTATGAATTTGGTGTTGATTATGGATATGAAGTAAACTATTTGCTCTATAATTACTTCCTTTTTTTTGAACAGAAATACGCTCAAAGATTAGGGATTTAACTCTGAAACCCTTTCTTCTAAATGGCTTTAGATTGGCATCATTTATAGCACTACTACGTTTTTTATTAGTGTCTTACAATTTGGAACTAGCTCATATAATAAAATTGGGGAGAGGTTTTTTGCGTTAGCGAATTGATGAAATCCAGGGTTTTATCTTTCTCAATAAATGATTAATCAATCGGTTAATTTATGGGGGATCATAAAACGAATTTCACTGGTTTTTGAATTTTAGATCATCAAGAGTCTTTATAAGCATACCCTCAACGGGTTCAGAATAGATTACTTCGGCACCCATAGAATCCGGTATTGGTTTTCTTTGTTTTATGCCGGTAATCAATTCGATAGCCTTGTCTAATAGTGGTTCACCCTCTTGGCCAAGGGAGCCAAGAGAATGCCAGTAGTTGCTGATTTCATCAATTTTATAATCAGGAGAAAATCCAGAAGTATAATCACTTTCTTCATTGGCGTTTGCTATCCGCAAGGTAATTAGTTGAATAGCATTTCTATGATTCGGATTTACATCTCCACTATTCTTAAGAAATGGCCATGAGTCTTGATTGAAAGAGTTCAAATCATAGAGAAGCAATGATCCTACATTCTTTCCAACAGTTTTTTCTCCAATTAAAACTACATTAAGATAAGGTCTTAGTGCATTTATGATGAGCTCACTTGCTGAGGCTGTCTGGGATCCAGTGAGCACATAGAGGGTATTCAAATTACTTAATTTGTTAATGGATACTCCGTTATTAAAGCTATTACCCAAAAATCGGTCAATAATGTTTTCTCGGCCTCCTTTACTGTTTAATAAAATTCTGTTCACCTTATCGCCCCATTCTTCGATTGCGAAAATGTCCGATGAGCCTCTTCCGGAAATCATGGTAGCCAGAGCCTGTGCTGTTGATATAAAGCCACCTCTATTATAGCGAAGATCTAAGACAAAATCTGTTATTTGTCCACTAAATTTTCCAAATTCTGTATTCAATGCCGTGGCATCACTAGTGAACTGTTCATAGGCTAAATAACCAATACTATGGCTTCCTTTGGTAATTATGGACTGGGCCATAATGGGATCTCTTTGAAAGTCTTGCTTATTTATATTGATTGTCTTCAACAAATCTGTTATGGATATAGTGTTATCCCCAGGGTTATACGTAACATCTACTAAGCTCAAGGCTAAGCTTGAACCATCAGCAATTCTGTAGTTTGATCTAGTCAATTCAATACCATTAACTCTATCAAATATATCGCCTCTTTTAAGCCCCGCTCTGCCAGCACTTGAACCGGCTGCAACATAAATAACTACGCCAAGACATTTGTTAGATCCCCTAAAACAAATGGGGACATAGTCCATCCCATGGTCATAAGATATAGCACGTTGGGTTTTTTCCAATTCTTCGTAATCATTTACATACCAACTATACTTGTCATTTGAATGTTTCATTTTACTGAAAAAAGATCTAGGATTGGGGTTGGCTTTAATCAGTTGTTTATAGGCAGATTCATTATTTCCTCTTGAGTCGGTCAATAATGATATATCATTTTGCCATAGATACCAGAAATTCATGGCTTTCCAAACAAAATCACTAAGCTCATACTCGGAAGAGTCTAAATCTATTTCGGGAACCGCAGGGGCATTAATCGTGAGTTGATATTCAATGTTGTAGGCCACATTATCATAGTTCACTGTCAGGATGACCGTGGCAGTTCCGGCCGATAGTGGAGTTATCTTACCGGTATTTTGGTCAATATCCAACACAGAAGAATTGCTTCTATTTTTCAGTTTCCAATAGGCCGATACCGATGAAACTACATCATTATCCTCATTAATAAATTGAAAATCTAAGTTGGGATTAGTCCCACCCACGGTCGCTTCATCATTTGATGGTTTCCGGATAATTCGAAGATCTCGAACTTTCAATCTACGGGAATCTTCATAATGATAGTCTTCATACTCCAAAACCACACTTACTTGATAAGTTCCAACTTGAGAGAGTGTAATATGCCCATCTGGTGCATTATTCGACCAGATTACTTTTGATGGAGTCAATCTACTGCCTCTATAACCATCGGTAAAACTATAATCAAATGACAATTCCTTCCCTACCAATAAACCCCGAGATGATCCGCCTTTTAAATTAACTATCGGCTGAATTATGGTTATTCCCTTCGGGGTAGATTCATAGTCTTGACCATCGAAAGAAGCTGTAGCGGTAATTTGAGTTGTTCCTGAACTTTGTGCCGTCAGTTCTCCATCATCATTGATTGTCGCAACATTAGTGTCTTCGGAATACCAATAAATGTCAACATTGCTAATTGCTTCACCATATTGGTCGGTTAGTGTTGCATATAGTGTTCTGGTCGGATTGTTGTTTTGTGGAACGATTATTACCTGATCAAAAGAATCAATTTCGAGTGCCACTGGTGTGGTCACTGTGGCCCGAGACGTTGCTGTATAGGTCCCCCCTTTGTAGGTATACTTAGCCGTAATCGATTTTTCGAAACCTGGACTATAGGGGTTAAATTTTTCTCCCCTGATACTAAAATAATTTGAACTCCATTCTGCCTTGGGACTTGAAGTATATCCATCTTCGTCTGTAAAATTCACCTCAAGGTCATGCCTATCTCCCACTTCTAACTCCGGAATAGTCTTAATGGTCAATGAAACAACTTCGATGGAGATTTTCTTCAAATATGGTTTTTCTTTATAAGTGGTTTTAATCTCTATAGTAGTTGTCCCTTCTACGATAGGTGTAATTACCTCTGCATCACTTATTCTTACTATTGTTTTATCATATCCACCATACGATATTTCTCGACTATCGGTTATGTCTTGGTTCCGCTCATCGGTAAATCTAAGATTCAAATCATGTGTATCTATGCCAAGTTGTAGAGGCGCGGAAGGGAAATCAAGATGAAATTGAGGCTCAACTTCTACCGTGATGGTTATTTCTTGACTTAGATTTTCAACGGCAATTGATATGGTCGAAGTTCCAATCGAACGAGCGGTTATTTCACCTGTTGACTCGTTCAGCTCAAGTATATCGGGATGGCTATTAGACCAAATTCCATCGGGTTTTGGATTGGCGGGTTCTCCTGTTTTATCATAATAAACATAATCAATAGTAATCGTCTGCCCCCGGATTAAGGTTTGGCTTATTTGATTTAGTTCAAGGACTGGATCGTATTCCTCTATGACTGATATGACATGTGTGTCTTCTGGACCGTCTTCTCCAATCTGGACCCTTATTGTAGCTTGCCCTTCTTTTAAAGCTTTTAGTTTTCCTTGTTCGTCAATCTCTAGAATCTGCTGATGATCACTTTTCCAGATAATTTCTTGGGGTGTGACTACTTGTCCATCTTGGTTGGTATATTGGACCTCTAATGGAGTGTTGTGTTGAACAAGGGTAGAAACTTCATCGGGCGGATTCGCAATAACCACCTTTGGGGGTTGTTGGATTTGAATGTTCCATTCGGTCTGAGCTACTGGAGAGTCATTTTGATAAGCCGTTAGTGTGATTTTTACTCGGTCGGCTTTTATGGGTTTCAGTATTCCGTTTTGGTTGATTTCCAAACTTTCAGTGTTGTCGCTTTCCCACTTAGCGGATTGAGGACTAATTTTTTCGCCATGCTGGTCGGTAAAGACATACTCTAATTTTAGATCTTGTTGTGTGGTATGTATCAAAGTAAGTGGGGATTGGTTGGGAAAAACGATTTCGATGGTTGGATCTTGGGTTAAGGTAACCTCCTGAGAAGATCTGATAAATTCCTTCCCATCATCGGTAATTTTTAAAGTAAGAATTACTCTTCCGGGTTTAATAGGTGTAATTTTCCCTTGGCAATCAATTTTCAGTATTTGAGGATCGCTACTTTCCCAACAAAATGAATCAGGAGACTCTTTTTTCCCTTTATTGTTTACAAATTCTATAGTCCCTAATTGAATATCATTTCCATTGATTCGAATACCTTCTTCAATGGGAGGCAATTTTATTTGAACTTCTTGGGTGACATCAATGCTGATTTCTTGAGAGTATTCTACTTCTCCTACTTCGAAACGCACCGAGATAGTGGCTATACCAGGTTTTAAGGGGGATAGTGCTCCAGTCTCAGATTCGACTTGGAGAATGTCTTGGTTTGAGCTTTCCCACTGAATTGATCCTTCATCTGGGAGATCTTCTTTTCCTTTTTCGTTGGTGAATATCACCTCAAGAGGTTGAATAGATTGATTTTCCACAACGACTTCTGAATTGGGATTGATGATGCGAATCTCGGGCTTTTGGACAATCTCTATTTGGATTGTTTGTTTATAGGACTTACCTTGATAAACCACGTCAAGTGTGGCTGTACCCACGCCTGGTTTTAAGGGAGAGATTACACCCGTTTGGTCAATTGTAAAAACAGGATTATCCTCTGGAGCAATAGACCATTTTGTGGATGAGGGTTCAAGTTTTGTATCGGTTTGGTCAGTGAATTCATAAGTCAGCCTGGTGGAAACTGGGGATCCGATTAAGGTTGGGGTATCTCCAGTATTAGGTTTTATCACCAAATTCACTTCAAGAGGTACAGTTACTATAAATTCAGTTTTGAGAATAGCACCACTAAGGGTCACAACAGATGCCGTAATGGTTGCTGTTCCAGGCTTTAATGGAGTTAGCTTTCCAGTACTTACACCAACAGAAACAACGTTGGGATCAGAACTAATCCATGAGATTTGTCTTTGGTTATTGACTTTCCCTGTCAGGTCCCGAAATTGAATTTTTAGAGTGGGAGATTCATCAATATTTGTTGAAATTTCAGTTTGTGATATGGGCTTTAAAATGGGTTCAAAGGTTGGTAACGAGCCCTTTTGACAAGCATAAACGAAAAACAGAAAAAGAGCGACATTTATGCTGAGCCTTTGAATTTTTTCTTTGCCAATCATCCAAATAAAAATGGGGGGGGGTAGTTTCATTTTTGTATAAGATCCTATAATAAACTTCCTGTAGAATACCCCGAATTACTTCATGATATTCTCTTGAGAGGGCAGATGTTGGTCTTTTTGGTATTTCGTTGAGTTTGGCTCCATGAGTTATAGGAAAACATTTTTCATCTGTTGCATCTAGACTAAATCAATTCAGAAGATGGGTTTTTGGTTCTATTGTATTTGTTCCCTAAAAGGCTTAGAGAAAACATAGGAGACACAAATAGATATTGAAGAGACCAAAAAACCATGGAATGAATCAATTAATACATCAACATACCAAACCATACTCTTTCGATTTATACCAATCTTTAATTGTCCACCCTACGACAAAGTTAAGCAGTTAATTCCTTTTTGGGCTTGTTTTTTTGTGATGATATGAGGATATATTAGACAATCTCATTATCTTTTCGAAAGAGATATGATAATTGTAATTCAAAACTGTGCAGATTCCAAATATGTTTTAAATTGAACACTATAGTCAAATCAGTCAATACCATATCTATTGTTGAAGTCAAACATTTTCTATTCTTCATGTTATTCTTATGACATACTTTGAAAATAGTATTCGTTGGTTATTGAGTATTGTCCTTGTTTATCCTTTAACCATAGTAAATTTATATACCTCCCATGATCATTTGCTTTTGGGGATAATTCTCACTACACCGAGACCTTCTATACCAACATAGTGATACCCGTCTAGGCCTTGTTTTACACTTCGTACACGACCGATGTCTTGGAGTTCTTTTTCGGTACGAATGACCTTTTCATTTTCAATAATCAATCGTTCCAGATAGCGAAATTTTAAAGATCCAACGAGCACATGGCCTTTCCAATTGGGGTATTTGTCGGAAGTTGAAATTTCCATCCCACTAGGAGCAATTGATGGTGTCCAGTGGTGAATGGGTTGTTCCATACCATCAAGCGAGGTTTTATGTGATATAATAGAACCATTGTAGTTTTTCCCGTAGGTAACTTTTGGCCAGCCATAGTTTTTTCCAGATTTGATGATATTAATTTCATCACCACCACGAGGTCCATGTTCATTAATCCAAATTTCCCCGGTTTCCGGATGAGTGACCATTCCTTGTGGGTTTCTATGACCGAAAGAATAAATAGCAGGATTTGCTTCATCATCTCCAACAAAAGGATTGTCTTTAGGGATAGTTCCATCAATATTCAATCGATAAATTTTTCCTCCATCACGGGAGAGGTCTTGTGGGTTGAGATCTCTTTGACCTCGGTCTCCTATACTAAAATAGAGGTGGTTGCTTTTATCGAAAACGATACGTGAACCAAAATGGGTACCTGAGGTGGAGTTTTCTTTACCCAAAAAAAGTTGATTAAGTTGATTTAATTGCCTGGCTTCAAGATCTAATTTAGCTGAATATAGGGCGGTGTTTCCGCCACTTTTGTTAGGAGATGAGTAGCTGATGGTGAAATAAATCAGTTGATTTTTTGAAAAATCTGGATGCAAAGCAACATCTAGCAGTCCCCCTTGACGGCGAAGATAGATTTCTGGGAGTCCACTAATTTGGTGTTTTTCATTTTCATTTATATAATATAGGGTGCCAGATTTTTCAGTTACTAGAAATTCATTTTCTGATATAAAATCCATCCCCCATGGAATTTTGATCCCATCCACCACCAGTTGGTGGGTGTATTCAATGTTTTGGTTGTTTTGCTGTTCTTGTGTTGTACTTTCTTGAACAATAGTTTGGTCCTCAGGGATTTGGGGTTCAGGAACAATAGTGGGGGGTTGCTCTTTGTTATTACAGAAAGGAATGACCAACATAACTGTCAAACCAATTAGGATTAAGTAGGATTTCATCGTTTCATTTTTCAGGTATAAAATTACACAATGAGAAAATGCTATATTGACGATCTAATCATTTTGATGTGCAACATGCCGAATCAAATTTTCTGATGATTTCAGCGATATTGACTTTTCTATATTTAGTTAGTGTTGTGGCACTTTTGCGTTTTATGTCTTAGGTTATTTGTACAGTTTCTACTGCACATAATGTGGCACTTTTGATTTCAGTATTTTAGTCCAACAAAGATTTTGGCAGCAGCAGAAAAAATAAAGGCTCTTTTACAAAGTTTTGGAGATCGAGACGACAGTCGTTTTTACTCTACAGCTATGAAGATTGCCGCTGCTGAGGCAAGAAAAGGACATATAAAACTTGCTGAAGAACTGAGGGGACTGATCGATAAAATCAAGTCCAAACGAAATATTGATTCAGTTTATAAAACGAGAACTCTTCCTATAAGTGAAGCCCAAAAGGATTTAAGAGATTTAATAGAAGTTTACCGTCCGCACTTCAAAACTAGGGATATGGTTTTGACTCGACATATAAGGGAGGCAATCAATCGTATTCTTTCTGAGCAAATAAAATTTGATCAGCTTTTACAGCACAATCTTGAACCCAGAAGAAAGCTAATGTTGGTTGGCCCTCCGGGGTGTGGAAAAACAATGACGGCAAAGGCAATAGCAGGGGATTTCTAAATCCCCTTGTTTATTATTCGTTTGGACGGGTTGATTAGCCGTTATATGGGTGAATCAATAGCAAAGCTCAAACTGATATTTGATTCTATGTATCAACATAGAGCTGTTTATTTATTTGATGAGTTTGATTCTATTGGATCTCATCGAAGTTATGGAAACGATGTTGGGGAAATCAAAAGAGTCTTGAACAGTTTCTTGATGAATATTGAAAAAGACGAATCGAACAGCTTGTTGATTGCTGCAACCAATATTCCTGAATCATTGGATAAGGCATTATTTAGAAGATTTGATGATATTATCCAATATCCATTACCGAGCAATAAAGAAATTGCAGAACTAATAAAAGTTCATCTCAAAGGATATCTGCTCACAAAAGGGAAGCCCGTTAATTCTTTAGCAAAAGAAGCAGTAGGATTGAGTTTTGCTGATGTTTCAAATGCCTGTAAGGATGCTATTAAGGAGATGATTTTAAAAGATGCGGACAAAGTATCTTCTGCTAGTCTCCTCAAATTTTTTCAGAGCAGAAAGACCCAATATAATAAAAGCATAGAAACTTAGAATACATAATCCTTTCTGGGTATTTATCTACTGATTCATACACAATTCCATATAGGTTAGAGACCGAGAACATCCTAATAGATACAAATACTGATGGTAAAACATGAAGAGGTAAAACAGCATCAGTACCAAGATTATTGAGAATTTTTTGTATTTGATGTTCAAATCATTTTGGATTTATTTCAAATAATATGCTACAATGTATTCCCTGTTTAATTGTTTCATTTTGAGTAATATTCAATCTGACTCGCATTCTTCTTTATAATCTTGTGTATCGTTATTTCATTGTCCCCCATAGTCATTGCCAATGATGTTGAGAATCCCTATTATGTCTTCATATGACTTAGCCTTGGTTAATTCAATTCTTCTGGGTTTGATATTTGGAATTCCCTTGAGATAATTACCATAATGCCTTCGGGTTTCCAAAACCCCAAGAACTGCCCCTTTCCATTCTATGGCCATTTGTAAATGACACTTTATAGTTTCTAGACGTTCCTTGATATCTGGTGGTGATAGGTATTCACCCGTAGATAAAAAATGCTTGATCTGGTTAAAAAACCAAGGATTCCCAATGCAACCGCGACCAATCATAGCTCCATCTAAGCCAAAATCATCGCGCATTGATTTAGCTTTTTGAGGAGAATTTATATCCCCATTGCCAAAAACGGGTATATGCATCCGTGGATTTTCTTTTACTTGTGCAATAGGCTTCCAATTAGCTTCTCCTTTATACATCTGGGCTCTTGTTCTTCCATGAATTGCTATAGCCTGAATCCCCACATCTTGTAGCCGTTCAGCAACTTCGATGATTTTTATGCTTTGATCATCCCACCCCAAGCGAGTCTTTACGGTAATGGGTAGCTTGGACCTTTTGACCATTTCCTTGGTCAAACTGACCATCTTCGGAATATCTTTCAGTATTGCAGCGCCAGCTCCTTTGCAAACCACTTTTTTTACCGGACAGCCGTAATTGATGTCAATAAAGTCAGGTTGGGTCTTTTCGACGATTTCTACAGATTGAACCATCGCATCAAGATGGGCACCGAATATTTGAATGCCCACAGGACGCTCTTTTTCGTAAATATCCAATTTCTGGACACTTTTTGATGCGTTTCGTATCAATCCTTCACTTGATATAAATTCTGTATATACCACATCAGCCCCATTTTTTTTGCATAACCACCGAAATGGAGGATCACTGACATCTTCCATCGGCGCCAACAAAAGGGGAAAGCTTCCCAATTCTATTTCTTTGATATTAACCATTATTATTGGCTTCAAAATTAAGGTTTGAATTGATTCTGGACATTTGCATGACCAATAATTCGTTCTCACAGAAATTATAGAACGCTGGCAGCTCGTTAAAGTATCTTTGCAGAAAAACAAGCCTTATCAATGGACCATATTAGGAACTTTTGTATCGTGGCTCATATTGATCATGGAAAAAGCACTCTAGCTGATTGCTTGTTGGATTATACTGGGACAATAAATCAACGACAAAAACGCGAACAATTGCTAGATAATATGGATCTAGAAAGAGAGCGAGGTATTACCATAAAATCACACGCCATTCAAATGGAATACCAAAATGATCATCAAAAATTTATCCTTAATCTAATTGATACACCGGGACATGTTGATTTTTCCTATGAAGTCTCACGGTCCATAGCGGCCTGTGAAGGGGCGCTATTGGTGGTAGATGCCTCACAAAGTATCCAGGCCCAAACTATTTCAAACCTCTATTTAGCTCTTGAAAATGACTTGGAGATAATACCGATAATCAATAAAGTCGATTTACCTTCAGCAAATGTGGAAAAAGTCACCGATGATATCGTTTCATTATTAGGATGTAACCAAAATGACATCATAAGGGCTTCGGCAAAAACTGGAGATGGAGTAGAACATATCATAGATGCCATCATTGATCGAATACCCCCTCCTAAAGGGGATTCAAACGCTCCATTACAAGCATTGATTTTTGATTCTGTATTTAATTCATACCGTGGTGTAGAAACGTATTTTCGAATTATCAATGGAAAAATTTCAAAAGGGGATCAGATTAAATTCCTATCTAATGGAAAAACCTACCGCGCAGAGGAAATTGGCATACTAAAACTTGAAAAATATCCCCGAGATACACTAGAAGCCGGGAGTGTGGGCTATTTGATTACGGGAGTCAAACAAGCAAAAGAAGTTAAAGTGGGAGATACTATAACCCATCTAGAAAATCCAACATCAGAAATTATTGAAGGTTTTGAAGATGTAAAACCCATGGTATTTGCAGGTCTTTATCCCGTTAATACAGAAGAATTTGAAGAACTGAGAAACAGTATGGAAAAATTGCAGCTCAATGACGCATCCCTTCAGTTTATCCCTGAGAGTTCAAATGCTCTAGGATTTGGGTTTAGGTGCGGTTTTTTAGGTATGCTCCATCTTGAAATTATTCAGCAGCGGTTAGAAAGAGAATTTGATATGCCGGTCATAACTACAGTACCCAATGTATCCTACCATGCTTATACTAGGAAACAACCCAATATTCCTATAATAATAAATAATCCATCGGATTTGCTAGATTCTTCAGTTATAGATCGTATTGAAGAACCTTATATCAGTGCAAGCATAATAACTAAAAGTGAATATGTTGGCAGCATCATGAAATTATGTATTGACAAGCGGGGTGTGATTCAAAACCAAAACTATCTAACTCCCCAGCGAGTCGAACTTCACTTTGAACTCCCACTAGCAGAAATTGTTTTTGATTTTTATGACAAGCTGAAAACAATTTCAAGGGGATATGCTTCATTTGATTACCATCCCATTGGCATGAGAGAAAGTAAGCTAGTGAAAGTTGATGTCTTGCTCAATGGAAACCAGGTTGATGCCCTTTCGGCATTGGTGCATCGATCTAATGCATATAGAATTGGAAAAAGAATTTGTGAGAGATTACAAAAGTTAATACCCAGACAACAATTTGATATTCCTATTCAAGCAGCCATAGGTGGTAAAATCATTGCACGAGAGAATGTTAAGGCAGTTCGTAAAGATGTTACTGCTAAATGCTATGGAGGAGATATAACCAGAAAAAGAAAACTTTTAGAAAAACAAAAAGCTGGAAAAAAAAGAATGCGCCAAATCGGAAATGTGGAGATTCCCCAAAAAGCCTTTATGTCCATTTTGAAGATAAATGATTAATCTCAACTTCAACTTCTTGCCAACCTTTAGGTCATTGCATTGAAATTGAATAAACGATAAACATACACTCATATTTGTCTATTTGTTTTCCATGAAAATTTTTTGAATGACCATCTATTTATAGCACTATCTAAACTTTGTGTAAATATTTATGTTACCATATTTTTCCTCGTCAGTACCATACCCAATGGAATTGATTCCTCTACATACAATTTGTATCTATTGATGACTTCTGGGATTTCAACCTGAGAGTGGCCTTGTTGTCGCATAGCCTCAATTGACTAACGAAGTTAGGGGTAAGCCAGCATTTAATTTTTGTTCCGTTGTGACCAGGTGGGAACTGTATAGCTTGCAAACTCAACCGTGTACCCTACTTGTTTGGTTAAACGGCTCATATTCTGTTTTTATCTTGAGGACACTATATTCGTTTTCCTATTCAGAAAAGAGGGTAAATTTCCCCTTTTTTCTGACAAAATAAAAGTTGCACTTGTTTGTTGAGAATATGGGATAAAAAATCGAATAGGACTAAAGTTGAAACGAGAATTTTATGGAGATTCGTTTTCTTCAAGCGGAAAAACTTCAACAATCATATCTACTTCAACAGCGATATTGAAAGGAAGCGATCCCATTCCAACCGAAGTTCGTACATGCCTACCACGTTCACCGAAAATCTCACCCATCAAATCAGAAATTCCGTTGGTCACAAATGAATGTTGGGTAAAATCGCTCGAAGCATTAACCATACCCTGAATTCGTGCAATTCGTTTGACCCGATTCAGACTCCCCAAGGCTGCTTTTATTTTGGATAGTTGTCCCAGCCCGGCAATCCGCGCAGCCTCATAGCCTTGTTCAACAGTTAAGTCCCGCCCCAATTTACCTGTGATATATTTACCATCAGGTAAAAGAGGTCCGCCACCGGATAAAAAAAGTAGATTGCCAACTTGTACTGTGCTTACATAATTCGCTACGGGTTGTGGAGGCTCAGGGAGCTCAATCCCCAATTCAACGATCCTGGCCTCAGGATTATAATCGGTCTGGGCAATAACAGCGGTCCCACCTAAAAAGAACATAACCAGAATTTTGTAAATCGGTTTCATATAGAATAAGTATTTAGTAATTCTTTGATACGGTAAGCTACGATTCGCTCCTGACCAGGAACCATCATCCAAGAAGTAATGCCCAAATAATCGTCATTACCGACAGTTTCGATGGAAGGATGCCCTTTTTTTAATTCTTGGCGAAAGTGATTAGGTGAAATGTTAACTTTTGACTGGTCCCATGATATTTTTAAACTCGGTACATGATTGGCATGTGGTGGTACATGGTACTGAGTGGAAACTCCCAATACAGAATCGGCACTTTTTTTAATCAATTCTATTTGCTGTTCCCATAAATCCCATTGCCGCTGGTGATCAGTTTGAAGATACTCCTCTAAGGCAACCAACATACCCAAAATTTCTTCTTTGTTGACTTTCATCCCCCTCCCAATAGTTTGGCCACGAGGTGGAGTATGAAGACGGGCAGCATCAATATATTTCTTTTTTCCAAACAATAAACCGGCGCTCTGTGGCCCTCGCAGTCCTTTTCCGCCAGAAAAAGTAATCAAATCAAAGCCCATCTTTTGAAATCGAAAGAGGTTTTCAACCGGAGGAACATCTGCAGCACAGTCATTAAGAGTAGGAATCTGATGCTTTTTGCCCAAATCAACCCACTGCTGCCATTTTATTTGACCCAAATGAGTGTTTGCATTCAAAAACCATAAAAGAGCTGTTTTTCGGGAAATGGCACGCTCAAGCTGATCAGCAGTTTCTATCACCACAATTTCAGCCCCAACATTGGTCAGAGCCTGTTTGTATCCAATATCATGGCTTTTTTGAATAATCACCTGGTTTGGCATTCCATCGGTATTGGGTAATTGAACGACTTTTTTTTGATCCATTCCAGTCATTAATCCAGCCATGGCGATGGACATAGCACCAAAACAACCAGATGTGACTGTAGCATATTCACAATCCAATAGTTCTGCTATCCGCTCTCCTACTTTGTCTTGTAATTCGTCCAAATCAACATATTGAGTACTGCCATAACTGATGGCGTCAACAACTTTTTTGGGCATCAAAGAGCCTGTCATTGAAGTGTAAGTTCCCGCAGCATTAATAAATGTCCTCACACCCAACTCCTTAAAAAAATCACGCCGGACTGCTTGAAAATTCAAGGGTGCATTTGATGATCTTAATAACTGATTGTTGCCTAACCCAACCAAAGGAAGCCAACCCATTAGTTTCAATAAATTTCTTCTCCCTATCATATCTTCTAATTCAATCAACTGCAGCAATGCAATCCATCTCGACTAAAGAGTTTCCAGGAACACCACCATAAGTAGCTACCGTAGTTCTTACCGGAGGATTACTACCAAAACGTCCCCTATATACTTCATTCATGTCATGATAATCAGCAAGGTCAGCTAAATAGACATTTACTTTAAGAACTTGTTCCATAGAGGAGCCATGTTTTATAAGTTCTTTTTCAATCTCCTTAAGAACATGATCGGTGTGCGATTTGATATCTCCTTCAAAATGAGCTCCTTTCCCAGCCACATAAAGAGTGTTGCCATGGCGGACAGAACCGGAAAATAAAGGAATATCTTGATCTGAAGTCACATTTGAAGCAGTCTTGGATATCTCTTTCATATTTGGGGCCTTTATAAGGGAAACACCCAGCAGACCAGCTAAACCAAAGGCTATTTTTTGGATCGAAGACCTTCTGGATTTATGGAATTTTCTCATTTGTATAATTTTTTATTCATTGTTTATTACCACATTCTTTTTTCTAGTAGTTTGTTGATCTGTTCTTGGGTTAAATCTAGTGATTCACCATTTTCTTTAAGCCAGTTGGAAAAATCAGTTTCAATTTCTGAGGTCCATCTATTGTCTATTTGTCCAGGCGTATAAATTCCTTGCTTTAATCGGGTAATTCCAAAGAGGTCCCTCAGTCTGACAATCTCTGAGGTTGTAACCACCACTTCGGCTAAATGAGCTGGAATAAAAATAACCCCCTCCCTTTTAGCTAACACTACATCTCCAGGCAAAACAGTGGCACTTCCAATCCGTATGGGATAGTTTATACTCAAAAGCATGACTTGATCCAAATACGAAGGATGCCATCCACGCACAAAAGCATTGAATCCTTCTATCCCAGACAATCCTTCCATATCTCTGCTTGAAGCATCGAATACGACACCGGTCTTACTCTTGGCATATATCGAATTACCTAGATTATCTCCTATGAGTGTGCCGTCTACAATTTTCCCAAACCCATCAGCTACGTAAACATCATGCATTTCTAGCCTGTCAATTGGCCAAGAATTTGGATTCCCTATTTCCCCTTGTTCTTCCCCTTGTTTTAGTATTACTTCTGATAAGTCAGGCCGCTGAGGCATATATTGAACCGTTAAAGCCCTACCTACGAATGGCAAATCTTCCTTAAGGGGTTCCCAACCTCCCTCAAACTGGTTATGGTATCCATGATTTCTAAGTACACCCCAGGCCTCTTCTATGGTTACGGATTTCATTCTCAACAGAATATCCTGAGGGACTTTAGGCCTTCCATCTTCAAACCGCTCACCATCCCAATGGGGAGTGAGTTCCAACAGCTGTTCTTTACTCAGATTTTGGGACTCTATAAAGGTAAAAGCCGATACCATAAGCATAAGTATGCTTGTATATGTCATCTTAATGAGGTGACTCATGATTTTTATTTGTTTGTTTTTCTCTCCACCAACTTGCTAAAGCAGAACCAGAAATATTCATCCATGGCCCAAAAATTGCAGGTGCAAGACCTACTGTTGCAACTTTACCCATTTCAAGGGCAATACCTGAGGCCAACCCGCCATTTTGCATACCCACTTCAAAGGCGATGGTACGACAGTCTCTTTCTGGCATGCGAAAGATACGACAACCCCAATAACCAAAAAAGTACCCAAGCAAATTATGAAATACAGCTGCAATGATCAAAAGAAACCCAAGAGTGATCAGATTATCCCTTCCTGAGGCAGTGATAACGGTAATCACTACAGCGATTCCTCCCATTGAAACAATCGGCATAGCCTTTTCAAACCAACTGATTCTTCCATGAAAAAAGTGATTGAATACCAATCCCAAAATAATAGGTAAAATGACAATCTTTATTATGCTGATCATCATGGACCAGAAGTCTATGGGAATAAATTCACCTGCCAAATGCTCCATCAATAAAGGAGTCATCAATGGAGCCAATAGGGTAGCAACAGCCGTTAGTGTAACGGATAGAGCTACATTGGCCTTAGCCAAATAAGCCATTACATTTGAGGCCAACCCACTAGGAGAAGATCCAATTAAAACAATCCCTGCAGCAATCTCTGGCGGAAACTCCCCAATAATTGCCAAACCAAGTCCTACAAAAGGCATAATGGTAAACTGACAAATCACACCTACCAATACTCCCTTGGGCATTTTCAGAACGCCATAAAAATCTCTGATACTCATTGATGTTCCCATACCGAACATAATCAGTTGTAGAAGCGGCACAATCAATAAACTCATTTCAAACCCACCAATAGAAACAAAAGGTTGGGGCCAATAAAGGGAAATCAAAACAGCTGAGAAAACAAAAAGGGCAAAAGAAAAGCCTTTGGTCTTCACGCTAGCATTCACCCCAATGGCCAACAGAATAAGGGTGATAAATCCCACTATGCCGATTTCGATATCAATAGTATAGTCCAATACCACATAGGTGATTATCGTTAATACACATATGCCAATAAACCATAGGCTTATTTTTAGCCTTAGCAGACTTACTTTTAATCCTAGCAAAAGAAATATCGTTAATAGCAAAGCCAATATTATGATATTAACTCCCCAACTAATCATTAAATCCAATCCACACAAAATAATCCCAAGAAACCCTAGGGCTAAAAAAGTTCGATATAGATCATTCATTTTGTGCCCATAGTTTACCGCTTAGTCCGTTTAGATCGTAGACAACTTTTCCATCTTTTATGGTCATTTGACAAGACAGCTTTTTATTCCCTTTAATTTTTTTGTTTTTCGTATCTAAAAATCCGAAATTTCCTTTCTCCATTTTTAAAAGGGTTATATCAGCTATCCCACCTGCCGAAATATGCCCTAATTCGGTTCGTCCAATAACCTGTGCAGGCTTCCAAGTACTAGCTTCAATCACTTGATGAAGAGACATATTCATATTCAAAAATTTAGACATGACATTGACCATGTCTTTCATGGCAGCATTCATTGACCCTGTATGTAAATCTGTACTTATGGTATCGGGATATAGTCCTTGATTAATTGAGGGGATACCCTGGTCGAAAATAAAACTAGCCCCGCCATGGCCAACATCGAAAATGAGACCATTCTTTTGGGCTTTTAGTGCCGACTCTAAGACTTTTCCATTTGAATCAACCACGGCCATTCTACCTGGAACATTAGCATAAACATGAGTATAGATGTCGCCTGGTCTTAATTTTTCAATAAATAAAGTATCTAAGGGCAATTCAGGTTGACTACCTCCAAAATCAACCATGACCGGTATTTCTGCTAGCTGACCTGCTCGTACTGTTTTTTCGGTAGGCCTCCAATCGTACCCATTATAATGGGCCAATTTCACTCCAATTATGTCGGAAGAGAATTTTTTAGCCACCATGGCCGTTAATTTCGGGTCCATATCATTGAGATCTTGTTCAAAGGCACCTCCAGACATACCCTGACCAACAATATTTAGAAATGCCAGAACCCGTGTCTTGGAACGATCAATAGTTTGATTTTTAAAGGTTTCGAAGTTTTTCCACCCAGCACCACCGGCATCTACAACCGTGGTAACTCCACTTTCGAACGTAAATCCGTCTGGAGAAACAGAACTATAGCTATTTGCTAAATACCTATCGGGAGTTGTACCATGAAATACATGAACATGAATATCAATTAGTCCAGGAATGATAATCAACCCTTGGGCATCTATAATAGTCTCTGCATCTTCTGAGGATAAGTCAGCGTCAATTTTGGTTACAATACCATCGGTAATACCTATATCCATTTTTTGATCGACTTTGGTTTTCGGGTCGATTAGGTGACCGTTCAAAATCAGTAAATCATGGGTTTGTCCCATCATATATACTGGTAGAAGAACAATGATTTGAAAGAGAAAAGAAAAAAGAGGTCTTGAGAACATTTAAAGGTCTGAATTTAAGGATTTTCTTATTGTATTTACTTCACTTGATGTGATTATTGAGGCTTTATTTCCAAAATTGGTTCTGATATAAGTCAATATTTCTGCCACATCTTGATCACTCAAAAATTGATTTCCCGGCATAATCCCATCAAAGGTTTCGCCATTTACTTCTATGGGGCCATCTATACCTTGTAGGACAATTTGAACCAATCTTTTTTTATCACCGGTTACCCAATGGGTATCAACCAAAGTCGGAAACCGATTTCCATCTCCTTTGCCATTAGTTTGGTGGCAGGCAGCACAATATAAATCAAATTTTTGTTTTCCTGCTAGCACTAATCCCTCTTGAAGTATATCGTCTTGTAAATCAGGAGTTTTGATATGTGCTAATTCCTTGTGTTTTTCCATCTCTTCTCTGTTCTTGTCCGAAAATGATTTTGGGTTTCCTACATACTCAATTTGCCATATTCTTCCCTTGTTGGAATCCCCAATATACATTTTTCCATCTGGTGAAAAGGCAATTCCCATAGGTCTATACTGGGCATCGCTTGTATTAACTATGGGAGAAATTCCTGCAAATCCATCGGCAAAAATGTCCCAGTCTCCTGTAGGTTTTCCATCAGAAAATGGAATGAACCCTACAAAATATCCACTTTGGGAATATGGAGCACGATTGGTCGAACCATGAAATGCTACAAATGCTCCTTTGTGGTAGTATTGTGGGAATCCCTTGTACTGGTAAAACACCAAATCATTGGGAGCCCAATGACCGGGAAACCCAATTTCAGGATGCTTATACCCTTGACATCTCCCCACTACTATTCCGTCTCCACCATATTCTGGTGCCAGAACCTTTTTGTTTTGAAGTTGATTATAGTAACAATAGGGCCATCCAAAATCATCGCCATGGACAATTTCTACAAATTCTTCTGAGGGCAGTAGAGCACTTTCCCAGGAGTTATACTTGTCGGGCCATAGTCGTTTTAGATCATCTCTTCCATGCATTACAGCGTAGAGCTTTTTATTGAAGGGATTCCAATCAAGCGCGACAATACTGCGAAGACCAGTAGCAAACAAATCTCCGTCTTGCTGTGTTTGGTTCAACCGATCTGCTTTGAATCTCCAAATGCCGCCATGATCTTTCAATTCTCCGCATGGATCAACACCGGGCTTTAAGGGTGTGCGTTTCGGATTTTGGCAATTATTCGATGGAGCTCCAAAGGGAACATAAAGATAGCCCTGATCATCAAACGCTATGGGTTTGGCAATATGTTCATGTGACTTATGTGGGTGGTTATCTTTTATTACTGTTTCAATCATTCCCACAGGCTTGAGGGTTATAGAATCCAGTTTTTGTCTATAGATCGTCAGTTGGGAACTGAAATACAAATACCCATCAAATATTCGAGCAGCAGTAGAATAATTACCTTTTTGTTGTTCTTTGTGATTGGCGATAATCTCTATAGAGTCAGCTTTTCCATTTTTATCATGATCAATCAATTGTACTACAGAACCTTGTGGGTTCGGTTTTTTTAATTTGGCATATACAATACCATTTTCACTTACTGCTATGTGCCTAATCCCACCTATGAGACTGTCCACATAAACTCTTGAAGTGAAGCCATCGGGCAAGGACAATTCTGACTTCTTCTCGACAAGTGAGCAGTGGGATAATAAAAACAGTAGTAGAATCCACAGAAAAAGAACCTGGGGTTTAATCAAATTTAAGGATGCCAAAATAATTGGGTTGGTGAAAAGAAGGGCTTTTTGTTGAAACCTTGTTCCATGAGAGAAAGTGGGGTTCTATTGTTTGATCTCCACATTTATAAAAATTACCACTAGCCTTTAACTGATCAAACTGTAGATTTGGGTGGTAGTGAAAAACCTCTTTTTTTATCAATACAGATAATGACCACATGGTGTTCTGAGCTTTGATTTCTAGGGGTTTACTGCCAAGTGATCCTTGTGCAGAGATATATTGATGAATTAATGTTGGATCGATAAATTCACGATTTTTCAATCCAGACCCATAGGCTAGATGAACAGTCCCAATTGGGTTGAATTCAAAGTTGTAGTAGTTGGGATCATTACCAAAGGAAACAAAAAATTCGACACAACTATCGTGGTGCGTTCTTGAATTTGTTTGGGTTTTTTTGGCCAATACATGTTGTTCACGGGCTTGAAAAACCAACAAGAGATAGTCGTTAGTATAAGCAAGTTGGAATTCCACATCTGGTTTATAAGGAAATTCTTTCCAATTGATTAGATCGATCTTAGTCGGTTGGGTATATTGGTTGACTATTCTGGTAATAGTTTCATGATTTGGATTTTCTAAGAGAGGAACTTTGGGTATAGATAAGACCTTATTTTCTTGTCCAGAAATTGCCATTGAACCGAGTAAAACAGTTAATAGTGGTAGAGTTATTGAAGAAGATGTTCGTGAGTTTGACAAGGTAATAATTCTTGGATTATTTCCAAAGATATAAAACAAAAAAGAATATTGCTAGTAGGGAGATTTTTGTTTGGATAGTCCAGTTTTCATGATGGTAGAATTATAAAATTGCTTGTCTAACCGACTTATACGATAGCGACCATTACATTACTCAAGAAGTCCATATATATCCTATGGCTAAACAAATTAGGCACTAAACTTTCTTATGAGTAACTTTAATGTCTAAAGTTTTATACAAAAAACCAAAGAAAAGAAACTGCAGTGTATTAGTTTAAAAATCAAGACAGCACCCTGAAATTCAAAGCTTGCATGAATTCTGTTTGGATAGATTTTTGGATATTCTCATAATTCCCCATAAAGAAAACTAAATTTAAATGCAGCCAATTATCTTTACTTTATTCTAAAAGTTCATCAAAACACACTAAAAATGATTATCAAAACCTATTTTATGAAGCAAGGAATTTTTTTGATTTTATTCTCTCTTTTTCTTGGCTCAATTCACTCTCAAAATCCCCAATTATATCAAGCCTCAGACTTTATTTTTGTAGGAGACTTTAGTCAGGGACTTGAGGGTCCGGCTGTTGACCACCTGGGAAATCTTTATTTTGTCAATCCCATTAGAAATGGGACAATTGGAAAAATTGATACTGAGGGAAACTTTTCTGTGTTGATTGATTCATTGCCAGACAATAGTGTGGGTAATGGTATTCGGATATCTGCTGATGGAAAATTATATGTGGCAGATTACACCAATCATAATGTGCTAAAGGTTGACCCTACTACCGGAACAGTTTCTGTTCATGCTTACCAGCCAAAGGCAAATCAACCTAATGATTTGGCTATTTGTTGTGGTGGTAGGTTGTATGCCTCTGATCCAAACTGGTCTGATAATACAGGAAATATTTGGATGGTCGAAAAGGGTCAATTCATCAAGTTACAAGAAAATATGGGAACTACAAATGGTATTGAAATCAGCCCAGATTTCCAGACTCTATATGTCAATGAAAGTATTCAGCTGAAGGTTTGGGCATTTGATATACTACCCAATGGTCATTTAGTCAACAAGAGATTACACATTGAATTTGAGGATTATGGACTTGATGGAATGCGTATTGACACTAAAGGGAACTTATACATCACCAGATATGGAAAAGGTTCTATTGTCAAAGTTTCTCCTGAGGGTGAAATCATAAGGGAAATTTTTCTCAAAGGCAAACGGGTGTCTAATTTGGCATTTGGCGGAAAAGACGGCAAGACTGTTTTTGTTACCACTCAAGACCGCGGCTGGATTGAAACTTTTCAGACAGAGTACTCAGGAAGATCTTTTCTTGAAACCAAAAAAAACGCAGAGATTAACTCTCAATTGAAACATCAAGGCCTCTGATTCCAGTGTTAGTATAATTGGGGGTCACATCCTATTGCAACCACGGATTTGGAGGTGTACTGACTTCGTCGGTTAGTAATCCTAACTAATTGATTATGATTTTATTAAAAATCACACGGTACGCTACAAAAAGGTGCTTTTCAGAAATACAATCATTGGATACAGATGTAGAATCTAATCTGCATTGTAAACTATTTTGCTCAGTTCCCTGGTTATGGTTTGAAGCTTCGACCCTAAGGCATGATATATCCTTGTCTGTATCTCATTGACTGATGAAGGAAACGAAAATTCATTTTTGCTGTCCGTATCCTCTGTAATGGATACCTGAACATCTCGAATCTCCCTGAGTACCCTTCCTTTACTGATCGGTTTGTGATTGTATTTTAAGGATGATAAAAGTAATGGGCAATTTGAGCCAGTGCAAAGTCTACTTAGCAACCACAAAAATGAGCATGTATTCTCCTGGGCTTCCAATGAAAAGTTGGGCGCGTTCCCAAATCCACAATATCCCAAGGACTGTGTAAATAGAAATCAGGTGAGCCTTTGAGATCCACCTGATTTTTTGTATTTTTCTAACGTGTCTGCAAATGAAACTGTTGAAAAAACATTTACGATCAAATTTAGACAAATTATTAAAGACAGCAGCATCTTATCCAATGTGAAATCATTCTTCCATATTTAACTAGTAACAAAACAACAAATATTTTATTACCTGCTCATGTATGTAGATCGTATACCAAACCGTAAATCTAAGCCCACCTGGCTCATCCGCGAGTCCAAATGGGACAACGGTAAAGTCATCAAAACCACTATCGCTAATATCACCAAGCTTCCTCTGCCGGTTATTCTACAAATCAAAGAACTCTTCAAAGGAGGAATCGTGGTCAAGTCCATTGAAGATGCCTTCACGCTGATCAGCAGTAAACCCCACGGTCATGTGGCTATCGTATTGCATATGATCAAGAAACTAGGCATCCCCAAGTTGCTTGCACATAGAGATTCTCGTAACCGCCGGTTAGTGCTTGGCATGATCGCTGCGCGTGTGTTGCATCCTTCCAGCAAATTAGCTACCAGCACGCTGTTGGATCGATGTTCGGCATCCTCCACCCTCAATGAGGAACTGGAACTCAAAGGAGTCGATTCGGATGATCTGTATGAAGCCATGGACTGGCTCATTGAGCGAAAAACCGACATGGAGTATCGCCTAGCCAAACGGCATCTAACCGAAGGAGGGATGGTACTTTACGATTTGACTAGTAGTTATGTGGAAGGTAAGCAGAATGAGTTAGCTGCTTTTGGGTATAATAGAGACCGCAAGAGAGGGAAGAAGCAGATAGTCATCGGTCTAATGACTGATCAGGAGGGTTGTCCTGTTTCTGTGCAGATCTACAAAGGGAATACTTCGGATCCCAGGACGCTATCAGACCAGGTCACCAAGTTGCGAGAGACCTTTGGTCTGCAGCATGTGATTATGGTCGGGGATCGTGGGATATTGACCCATAAGGGGATACAACAAGAGTTGGTTCCTGTGGGTATGGATTGGATTTCGGCTTTGCGTAAGGATACCATCGCAAGTGTGGTCAAGCAGACCAAAACGGTGGATCTGGATAAGCTGGATAAGCAGAGTCTGATGGAGGTACAGACAGATTTATTTCCCCAAGATCGGCTGATATTTTGCAAGAGTTCTGTTCAGAAAGCCGAGAAACAGAGGCGACGTGAGGAGTTTCTGGTGCAGACCGAGAAGGCCTTAGAGCAGATAGTGATTGCTACTAAGCGAAAAACAAAACCCCTCAAATGCGAGACTGCCATAGCCATAAAAGTGGATAAGGTCGTAGAGAAGCACAAGATGAAGAAGTACTTCCATCTGGAGGTCAAAGAGGGACATTTAGCCTATGGACGGGATCAATCGGCTATTGAGAGGTCAGCGGAGCTAGATGGGGTCTATGCCCTTCGGACGAGTCTAAAAGAAGTTCCTCCGTCCAACGAATCTATCGTCCTTGACTACAAGCGTCTTTCTGCGGTGGAATCGGCCTTTCGGTCGATGAAAAATATTTCTTTGAAGATTCGCCCGATTCATCATCGGCGCAAGAAGCGGGTGCAAGCTCATGTATTTTTGTGTATGCTGGCCTACTATGTGGAATATCATCTGCGTAAAGAACTGGCACCGATTCTATTTAGTGAAGATGATTTGGAAGGAAAACAAGCCCAGCGCAAGGATGTAGTAGCATCTGCTTCAAGTTCAGCCCAGACCAAAACCAAGGTAAGGCGTAAGCGCAACAAGGATGGCGACAAAGTGATGAGCTTTGGTAGTTTGATGAACGAACTGAGTGGGGTAATTCGCATTATTGGAAAACCCAATATCAACACAGACTCAACCCCTGAGGTAGTCATCCTTCATGGTCTAGAGGGAACTAGAAAACGGGCTTTTGATCTGTTGGGCATTAAAATCCAATCATCTAGTCCTAAGGGTTGAAAGTTAAGATTTACTGCTCGGTAAATCGAATCCGGATAGGAGAATATCACGTCTGAACATTTTCCAAAATGAAGCGAATTTTCGAAGGTGAAAATTAAAATAGGGGGATTTCAGATAGATGTGTATCTTTACAATAAATATGGGAAAAGGAGATAAAAAAACACGAAGAGGCAAGATTAATCTTGGGTCATACGGAGTTAAAAGAACCAAAAGAAAGAAGAAAAAATCCGTCAGCGAATAAATACAGGATTTAGTTCGTTCTGCGAATCTTTAGGACTGTATTGATATCCATCTGACTGAAAATTAAGTAAATGGCTTAAGTCGGGACTTTGGCTGGTTGAGATATGGCGAACCATTAAACCCCTGGCTTTTTTGGCGAAAAACTGAATTACTTTTAATTGTCCATTTTTAAAGTCTTTGAAAATTGGGGTGACAACGGTTCTATGGAGTCGACTAAAGTCGACAGCTTTTGCGTACTCATTGCTAGCTAAATTGACTACTAAATCATTTTGATTTGTATGATTAATGAGCATCTTAGTGATTTTATTTTTCCAAAATTTGTAAAGATTGGGATGGTTTCCAATTCGAATTTTAGTTCCCATTTCTAATCGGTATGGGAGAATCAAATCAAGGGGACGCAGTAATCCATACAAACCCGATAGGATATATAGGCTACCCTGAAGCCTCCTTATTTGCTCCTGAGATAGTGAAAAACTGTCGATTCCTTTATATACATCACCGGTAAAGGCAAATAGTGCTTGCATGGCTTGTTGATTATCAATCGGCCACGAAAAACTCTGGTTACGGTCATAATTCAATTGAGCCAAATTATCAGATATTTTGAGCATTTTGCATAAAGTTCGAATTGATTTCTTTTTCAAAACCGTATTGATGCGTATAATTTCATCATCGAAAAATGGAGTACTATAATAACCCGTTGGAGGTATTGAACCAAAATTCATGGATTTTGCTGGAGAAATTAAAATTTTCATCATCTGAAAATATAACATACAAAATTACAAAAAACAATGTTTTTGGATTGAATACTCAATCCATACATTGTTGATGTGCATAATTTCTCCATCGCTGAATGAGATATTCAAAATCAGCAGGAATCTTTGAATTGAAAACCATTTTTTCTGCAGTATACGGATGATTAAACCCTAGAACTTTAGCGTGGAGAGATTGACCAGGTAGTATTTTGAAGCAATTATGTATGAATTGCTTGTATTTACTAGTGGTCACCCCTTTAATAATCTGATCGCCACCATATCTAATATCATTGAACAGGGGATGACCTAAATATTTTAAATGGACTCTAATTTGATGGGTTCTTCCTGTATGTAAAGTGCAGTTTATCAGAGTAGTTTGGCCAAATCTTTCCAAAACCTGGTAATTTGTTATTGCTGGTTTTCCAAGTTCTGTTGATCCAAATGTGGTCATCTGTAGTCGATTATGTGGATTTCTCCCAATGGGGACATCTATGGTTCCTTTTTCTTCCTTTAAATCACCCCATACCAATGCGACATACCGTTTATCAACAGTTCTACATTTGAATTGTTTAGATAATTCTTGAAGTGCAAATTCCGTCTTTGCCACAACTAGTAAACCACTGGTGTCTTTATCAATTCGGTGAACCAAACCAGGTTTATTGTTTGAGTTGAGTGGGAGGTTATCAAAATGGTGTATCAAACCATTTAGGAGTGTACCGCTATAATTGCCATGGCCAGGATGAACAACCATTCCAGCAGATTTATTGACTACGATGAGAGCATCATCTTCAAAGACGATATCAATTGAAATTTCTTCTGGTTTTAATGTGTGCTCGTATTGTGGAAAGTTCAAGAGAACTTCTATTTTATCATCTGGCTTGACTCGGTAATTTGGTTTTACTTGAAGCCCATTTACCTGAATATTGCCACTTTTTAAGGCGTTTTGAATGCGATTTCTGCTGGTATTGGAAATACGATCTAATAAGAACTTATCAACTCTATTAAGACTTTGTCCTTTGTCAACCTTAAAGGAGTGGTGTAGGTAAAGTCTATTGTTCTGGAGAATTAATTCATTGTTTTCCATTACCCAAAACTAAGTCAATAGATGACCCTTTTGGTAAGCGAAATCCGGGCTGAACTTCTTGACCTTTATAGGTTACTTCTAATATCATGTCTTTTCCTATATTATCAACATAAGTTGTACTACCCAACTTCAATCCTGTAGCGCCTATAATGCTTCTAGCATTTCTGATGGTGACTTGAATCAAATTAGGAAGAGTAACTAGAGGCTGGCTTGATCGATTAATGGTAAGGTAAATCAGGCGGTTTTTTTTGACTTTACTCTCAGCGCCTGGAATATGATTTAAAACTGTCAGGGGAGGTAAATCTTGAATATATTGGGAGGAATCAATAATCTGAAAACGTAAATTTTGACTTTGTAATACCTTTATTGCCTCTCCTAGTGTATTTCCATTGAGTGAGGGCACAATCAAATTTTCATTATGATGAGTGTATTGTTTTAGAATCCGATCCAACCCAAACACTATTCCAACCAATATCACCAATGCTGGGATAAGGTTTCGTAAAAAAATCCATCCGATATTAGCCATCGAAAAGGTGTTCTGTTTGGCAAAGTTATGTTTTTTGTTACCTCAGCAATTGGTTTAATTTTGCGCCGGTGAGTTCAAGAGGAATTCAAAACGTAGGAATTTTTTATGGAGGGTATGGCCCAGAGTTTAAGATTTCTGAATCTAGTGCAAGATTTGTTAAAAAAGCACTTAGTCCAATTGGTTGGAAACTTTTTTTAGTTGAAGTTTCTTCCTCTGGGTATAGAGCATTTGATGCTGATGACAATGTTCTTGGTTTCGATTCATCTGATTTTAGTATCATTCAAAATTCGCAAAAACAGATTATAGATGTTGCATTTAATTCTATTCATGGCCCGCCGGGTGAAGATGGTCAGTTAGCCAAACTTTTCGATCACCATCAAATTGCTCATACTTCTTCCAATAGTCAGTCAGCTGAATTGACTTTTGACAAACGTAAGTGCTTGGATGCTCTTCAAGAAATTGGTGTCAAAAGGGCAAAATATGATTATTTGGATTTTGGAGAATCAATTTCAATAGAACAGATTAGTCAGAATGTGGGCTTTCCCTGTTTTGTCAAGGCAAGCCGTTCGGGGAGTAGTTTTGGCGTTTACCGAGTAGAAAACCAGACTGAATTGCCAAGTGCTATCAATAAAGCATTCAAGTATGACCATAAATTGTTGATTGAGCAGGCTTTGGTAGGCATCGAAGTATCGGTTGGTGTTTTCCAGTGGAAAGACCAGATTAAAGTGCTTCCAACCACTGAATTAGTTCCGCATTCAGTTTTTTTTGATTATAAAGCCAAATATGAAGGTCAATCAGATGAAATAACACCTGCAAGAATTTCACAAGAATTGACCATGGAGATTCAATCAATCGCAAAAAAAATATATAGATTTCTCAATCTACGGGGTGCAACCAGAAGTGAATTTATAATTTGTGACCAGGAGATCCATCTGCTTGAAGTAAATACAGTTCCGGGGTTTACTCAGGTCAGCATTCTCCCCCAGCAAGTGAGAGCAGCAGGAATTGGTCTAACTGATTTTTTTGCGACATTTGTTGAGCAATCTATCCAGTAATCCCTTATATTTGGGTATGCACCGTGCAGTTTTCCCCGGTTCTTTTGACCCTTTGACTTTGGGCCATCAAGATATTATTGAGCGGGCTTTACCCCATTTTGATGAAATTGTGATTGCTGTGGGCACCAATATAGATAAGCAATATATGTTTTCTATTGAAAAAAGAACCTCATTTATAGAAAAAACATTCAAGGATTGTCCAAAGGTGGTGATTAAAACCTATCAAGGTATGACTGTAGAATTTTGTAAAAAAATAAAAGGAAGTGTTATTATACGGGGGCTAAGGAATCCAGCTGATTTTGAATTTGAAAAATCTGTTGCTCAGATTAACCGTAAACTATCAGGAATTGATACTTTATTTTTACTCACAGATTTATCAACTTCCTACATTAGTAGTAGTATGGTTCGAGATATTATCCTAAATGGTGGCGATTATACATTGCTGGTACCTAAGGAAGTTAGGATTTCCAAACTTTAATTGAATCTTTATTTTTTAACTAATTGTTATATAATACTTTATAAATATCGCAAATTTCTGGAGTTATATTAGTGTTTGTTTTACCTCTGAGCATTACATTCTCTTCAAAAAATAAAAATCAGTGAATGACAGAATTATTGACTATAAAAGAAGCAAGCCAGTGGGCAAGTGAATACTTGAATAAAGACATTACAAATTCTAATATATCTTATCTCATTCAATATGGTAAGCTAAAGAAGTATGGTGCTAATGGAAAACCCTCTGTCAATAAGTATGATTTGATTTCCTATTACGATAGTTATACCCATCAAAGAAAAGCAGACTGGAAACAGAGACTTGGAGACGATTTAAATTGGGATCTGTCATTCGACTATCTTAAGGAAAAAGAGACCACCAAACATGTTCATAGGCTACATCCCTACAAAGGTAAATTTATTCCTCAGCTGGTAGAATATTTTTTGGATACGCACACCGACAATTTTAAAAAACAAGTATATTTCAAGGAAGGTGATATTGTCCTAGACCCTTTCGCAGGGAGTGGTACAACTTTGGTACAAGCTTGCGAGTTGGGGATACATGCTTTAGGCATTGATGTATCACATTTTAATGCGTTAATTTCAAATGTAAAAGTTGGCAAGGTTGATTTTGAGGATTTAGAGAAAGAGGTTTGTAATATCACATTGCAACTTAAACATTTTATTTCTAGTAAGAATAATGTTCAGTTTGAAAATGAACTTCTTAAGGAACTCATTCTCTTTAATAAACAGTACTTCCCTTCACCAAAGTACAAAGTAAAGGTGAAGCAAAAGGAAATCAATGAGAAGGAATATGCAACCGAGAAAGAAGTAAGGTTTTCTCAAATCTATAATGATTTGCTTGGTCAATATGAAATAGAGGCAAAGAATGAGAATCCCAAACACTTTCTTGAAAAATGGTATCTAAAACCTGTAAAAATTGAAATAGACTTTGTATTTGACAGAATACAAAGAATTAAAAATACAAATACTAAAAAGATTGTAATGATTATCCTTAGTAGGACGATTAGGTCATGTAGAGCGACCACACATGCAGACTTAGCCACACTCAAAGAACCAGTTACCCAGACCTACTATTGTAGAAAACATGGAAAGATTTGCAAACCTATTTTTTCTATTCTATCGTGGTGGGAAAGGTATAGCAAAGATACCATCAAAAGACTTGATGATTTTAGTAGGCTACGTACTGAGACACATCAGTACTGTATACAGGGAGATGCAAGGTGTGCAGAGGTATTATCTAACCCAATTATCAAGAATGCAATTTTAAAAACTAAACACCTATCGCACCAAGTTCCTACCGCTTTATTCAAATTAATTAGGGAACAAAAAGTGAGAGGGATATTTTCGAGTCCTCCTTATGTTGGTCTGATTGATTATCATGAGCAACACGCCTATGCCTATGACTTATTTGGGTTAGAACGAAGTGATGAGAATGAGATAGGACCGCTCAATAAAGGACAAGGAAAGAAAGCACGTGAATGGTATGTAGAAGGGATATCTGATGTTTTAAGCAATTCAAAAACTATTTTGCAACCGGATTACGATGTATTTTTGGTTGCCAATGACAAGTATGGCTTATACCCTACTATTGCCGAGAAATCTGGCATGAAAATTGTGAATCAACACAAACGCCCTGTACTAAACAGAACTGAAAAAGATAAATCGCCCTATGCTGAAATTATATTTCACTTAAAAGAAAGGTGAAAATGGGACTATCAAATGAGCAGAAAGAATCCGTAGAAGAGACGATAAGAAACTCTCTGAGGAATAAGTTTAATGAATATAATCCAGAGCCTGCCGTGAAGCCTTTTCATACCAGACTTTTAGGGAAGGATAGATTGGCTCTGTACTCATTCATCCACTCCTTGAATACCAATTTTGGAACGACAATTTTTGAGCCTGTAGCCGTTTCACTAGCATCTAAGAGGTTTAAAGTAGCAAATCAGACGAAGTCTGGCACTCAAATTAGTGAGAAGTCACAAGATGAAATTCAGAAAATTATTAATGATTTGTCTGCTGCACACAACAAACCAGACAAACAAAGAGAAACTGAAATCATTCGGAGGGTGTGCCAAAGTGGAGAATGGAGAACCATAAAGCCTACCAAAGTTGATATTTATTTAGAGGATGATGCAGGGGTAATCTATTTGATTGATATCAAAACTGTAAAGCCTAATAAAGGCGGATTCATACAATTTAAACGTACTTTGCTAGAATGGTCTGCGGTTGTGATGGCTCAAAAACCCACTGTGCAGGTACATACATTGGTTGCCATCCCATACAATCCGTATCACCCAGAACCATATTCTCGTTGGACGATGGCGGGTATGTTAGACTTAAAGAGTGAATTGAAAGTTGCAGAAGAATTCTGGGATTTTCTTGGTGGCGAGGGTTCGTATGACGATTTATTGAATTGTTTTCAGAATGTAGGTATGGAGATGAGACAAGAAATAGATGAATACTTCTCATTATTTAATTCAAAATAACATGACACCTTTTTAATCAATTTTTGAAAATAGCGTTAGAAAATATATTTAAATACTTTTATCATTTATATTTATTTCGTGTTTTGAGATTGCAATTCGTTTTAATTCTAAACAAATGTTATAGTCAACTATCCTCTGACAACTAGTTAGAGGGTATGAAAAAGAGGTTAATTTTGGTGTACATAAAAAATTTCAAAATGAAAAAACATAGTAAATTAACCAAAGAGCAGAGATACCAATTATCAACGCTTCAGGAAGCGGGAACTTCACAAAAAGAGATCGCGAAAATCCTTTAGGTTCTTCGATCAACCATTTGGAGAGAACTCAAAAGGAATACCCCCACAAGTGGAAAATATAAAGGGAAGTATAAACCTGATATAGCCCAAAATAAAACGTATCAGCGACAAATAGATAGATATAGAGAAATAAAGATTGCCCCGAATTAAAAGAACAAGTCAAGCATTTGATGATGTTTCCCAGCAAGAACTATTTCTTGTGATCGCCGAAAAGCAACCCCATAACCAAACACTTTTAACGCACTATTGTGATGTAGCAATAAATACTAAAAAAGGACTTTATAACTTATATTAGGCTGGGAATTGGTCTGTATCCATTCTAATAATTCAACATAACTAGTAATCATTGTTAGAGGATTTGCAAGCTTGGATGCTATCGCCGATTTGCTTCTTTCTTGTATCAATAGCGGATTGTTGCCTCCCTTTTTACCAACTAGTAATTCCTTTAAACCGCCTTGAGCGAATAATTTCATCCAATTATAAATAGTCTTACGGCAAACCTTAAGTCTGGCGACTAAGTCCTTAGTGTGGCCGCTTTTTTCTTTTTTATCAAGAGAAGCATTTTAACCTTACCTTTATTGGTGGGGTTCTTTTGCTTAGGCAAGATATTCTTCATTCGAAAGAAAGTGTTTCCATCAAAAATGTCACCTGATTGTACAGTTTTCGGTACATTGTGTCAATGCGAAAAAGTCACTATATGAGTTTTTGAATATTTACGTAGGTATCTTCCAAAGGAATTTTTGAAACCTCTTTTTTAGTTTTCCATGTTACTTCTGTTATCTGTTCCTCGCTCTGGGCAGTTAAGGGCCCAGTAAAATTGGTCTTCATGGCATACCAATAAACGATTTTTAAGACTTCCATTCCCTTATCACGATAAAGATATCGGGTAATATTTAGCAACCTTTTGGGTTTTAATTTTTTTACCCCCGTTTCTTCTTTCACTTCTCTGATAGCTGCCGCTAATGCTGATTCTCCTGGATCAATCTTTCCTTTTGGAAGGTCCCATTTACCCCGACGATAAATCATCAATAGCTCATTATGTTTGTTTCTGACAACTCCTCCAGCAGCATAGATAGTCTCAAATGAATCCTCAAATTGATAAATAAGTTTGTTTAAATTGTTTGTGTAGAGAAATAACTCATTTACACCCAAATCAGTTATTAGTTCTCTTAGATGCTTTAACCGAACAGAACTAGCCTTCAAATAGAGACGATTGGATTTCGATTTTTCTTTTTTACCGGTTAAACACACAATTATATCGTCTATTGAGACTTTGTATTTTTGAACGTGCTTTTGGATCGAAAAATTGCTAGACAAACCGCGGATTTATTGCTGCAAATAAATGCAATTAAGTTGGATTTAAACCATCCCTTTGTTTGGGCTAGTGGGTTAAAATCACCTATTTATTGCAATAATAGACTAGTTTTATCCCACATAAGCATACGAACAAAAATTGTTTCTTGGCTTTGTGATGCCATTGAAAATGAAATAACAAGTAAGCCTTACACAATTGCGGGAATAGCAACTGGGGCCATCGGCATTGCCTCTTTAGTGGCCATGCAGTTGAACTGCCCATATTTTAATTTGCATTCCCAACCATTTTCTCTTAGGAGAAAACAGGAAAAAACCCAATTGATAGTCATTGAAGATTTGGTCAGTACAGGCAAAAGTAGTCTTGGTGCACTAGAACATATTGACCTCAAGACCTACACAGTCGCAGGACTGTTTTGCCTTTTTACTTATGGTTTTGAATCAACCGATGAAAAATTTAAGAAACATAATATAGACTTTTACAGTTTGTGTGATTATTCTCACCTTTTAAAACAAGTAAAACATCAAGGGGGATTCAACGAATCTGATTTGGAGAGTTTAGGTTTATGGCACAAAGATCCTTACAAGTGGTCGGTATATTTTGATAAAAGAACTAATAGGTAATCTTCACTTTGCTATGATGATAAGCCAGAATTTGGTTATTTGGTAATTCGATTAGAAGGTTACCGTCTGAATTCAATTTGATAAGTTTTCCCTTCATAGGCTTTCCTCCAATGATAAGTTTTTTGGTATGCTCTTTCCCCCAAAGGAGACCAGCGTACTTTTCTAAAAGAGTTTCAATGCCCTTTATTTGGTACTCGAAATAATATCGATTAACACATTTGAGAAATTCTTCAAGTACGTCCCTTAATTCAAAAGATTGTCCCGAGACCATATGCATGGAAGTCATGTCCAGATTATCATATGGTTGACGGTGATTTACATTTATGCCAATCCCGATTATTGAACCAATCATGGTCTTGGATTGAATGAAATTTTCGATCAACAGTCCTGCAATTTTACGATTATCTGCCATAATGTCATTAGACCATTTTATCAGTACATTATTTACTCCAAACTCATTTAGGGTTTTTATAGTGGCTAGCGAAACTAGGACATTAATAATATAATGATTGGAAGGGTTAACCTTATCAAATTCTTTGTAAAGACTAAAAGTGAGGCTATTACCAACGCTTGATAACCAGGTTTTGTTGGATTGTGCTTTCCCTTGAGTTTGATCCAAAGCCCAAACTACATGCTCAGTTTTTTTACCTTGGATTAAAATTCTTTTTTTTAAATATTCATTGGTTGACTCAATGGCACGAAGTTTGATGATTTGATATTGACTCATGATTATAAATTATTCATCATTGAAACAAATATCTTACCTTGCGGTCAAGTAATGTTAGACCTAAAAATTGATTCAAAAAAGGTACTTTTATCAAATATCATTAATGCGGTAGACAATCTCAAGGGTCAAGATGTTAAAGTTTTAGATTTTACAAATATAGACAACGCTCCTTGTCGTTATTTTGTGATATGTAATGGAACATCTTCAACTCATGTTAGGGCGTTGGTTACTGCTATTAATAAGGGATGTAGAAAAAGTATCAATCAAAGACCTTACGATATAGAGGGGCAAGAAAATGCTCAATGGGTTCTGATTGATTATATTGATGTGGTAGTGCATGTATTTCAGAAAAATATAAGAGAATTTTATGATATAGAAGGTCTGTGGGGTGATGCAATAACTACCTCAATAGACTCTCGTTACTGACATGGATAAAAAACAACCTCAAAACACAAACCCAAAACCCTCAAAACCTAAATTGTATTGGTTCTATGGGATTGTTCTCGTAGTTCTGCTGGCGATTGGACTTTTCGGTAATAGTTCATCGTGGCAAAACTTATCAAAGATAGATGTATCTACTTTTGATCGATACCTATCGGCTGGTGATATTAGCGAAGTAAACATCATTCGCAATAAATCTAGAGTCCAAGTAACTGTTTCTCCTGAATCGCTGAACAAAAGTGAGCATTTGCCCCTTAAAAATAAAGGGATTTTCGGTGATAGAAGCAAAGGACCTCATTATGAATTTGAAATTGGAAGTCTTGAACGATTTGAAGAAAGATTGGAGATAGCTGATCAAGAGGGCACTCAGTTTACCGTTCGTTATAGCTCTATAGAAAATCGTTGGTTTTCTTATTTTTTGAACTTTCTTCCCTTTATCATTTTTATTCTTATCTGGATTTATATTCTTCGTAGGATGTCTTCTTCTGGTGGTGGAGGTCCAGCTTCACATCTGTTCAATATAGGTAAATCCAGAGCTCGATTATTCGATCAAAAAACAGAAGTTAAAACGACTTTTAAGGATGTTGCTGGTCTTGAGGGTGCAAAAGAAGAAGTTCAGGAAATTGTTGACTTTTTGAAAAACCCAACCAAATACACGGTTCTTGGGGGTAAAATACCTAAAGGTGCATTGTTGATTGGGGCTCCTGGTACTGGTAAAACACTGCTCGCAAAAGCGGTAGCCGGAGAAGCAAAGGTTCCTTTTTTCTCCCTCTCTGGTTCAGACTTTGTGGAAATGTTCGTTGGAGTAGGTGCTTCTCGTGTCAGAGATTTATTCAAGCAGGCTAAAGAAAAATCACCCGCCATCATTTTTATTGATGAAATTGATGCAATCGGTAGAGCAAGGGGAAGAAACTCTATTACCGGCACAAATGATGAACGAGAAAATACCCTAAACCAACTATTAACTGAAATGGATGGTTTTGGAACTGACACCAATGTCATCGTCTTGGCGGCAACCAACCGAGCCGATGTTTTGGACAAAGCACTAATGAGGGCGGGAAGATTTGATAGACAGATATTTGTCGATTTGCCCGATTTAAGGGAACGGAAAGAAATATTTAAAGTTCATCTCAAGCCAATTAAAGTTAATAAGAATCTTGACATTGATTTTCTCTCTAGACAAACTCCGGGGTTTTCCGGTGCAGATATTGCAAACGTATGTAATGAAGCGGCCCTTATTGCTGCCAGAAGAAGTAGTAAATCGGTCAATAAGCAAGATTTCTTAGATGCGGTAGATAGAATTGTCGGAGGTCTTGAAAAGAAAAACAAAATCATTACCCAAGAAGAAAAAAAGACTATAGCGTACCATGAATCTGGTCACGCTATTGTGAGTTGGCTTCTAGAGTTTGCTGCTCCACTGGTAAAGGTTACTATTGTTCCTCGAGGACAATCCTTGGGTGCCGCATGGTATCTACCCGAAGAAAGGCAAATAGTACATACCGACCAGATACTTGATGAAATGTGTGCCGCTCTCGGTGGTCGAGCTGCCGAGGATATTGTCTTCAACAGAATTTCTACTGGTGCCCTCAGTGATCTGCAGAAAGTTACCAATCAAGCCAGAGCCATAGTTTCAGTATATGGAATGAATCAAACTTTGGGAAATATCACCTATTACGATAAGCCCCAAAACGACTATAATTTTACAAAACCATATTCCGAAGAAACAGCCAGAATTATTGATAGAGAAATATCTATAATCATTGAAAAACAATACAAAAGAGCCAAAGAAATTCTTCAGAAATACAGAGATAAACTTTCTCAATTAGCAGCTAGGTTGCTCGAAAAGGAGGTTATTTTTAAAGATGATCTCGAAAAGATTTTAGGAAAACGTCCTCATTTGACACAAGAGGAGAAAATCGAAATGCAACAAAAATCGGAAAACAAAAAAACTAAATCAGCGGATTCTTCTGAGCCAAGGAAAGAAAAGATAAACGAAGATGTGAAGTAGCCATTTGATTGTGTGCCATTCAAAATGAAATGATCATTCAAAACCTATAATACATTTTTGAAAAGATGAATTTTTAGCTCGTTCGGTTTGCTTTGTAGATCAATTTACTGATCAGTTAGTTAAATTTTAGTTTTATATCTTTCAAATTGGATTTATAATCGGTCTTGATGAATTTAAACCCTTTTGAATGAAGGTAAATAATATGCCTTTGTTTTTCAAAAGAAGCGTTTTTGGATTGCTTTATGCACTAATTATTTCAGCTTCTTTGTTGTTATCAGAGATTGCTTTTGCATTTGTTGTACTGATGTTAGGAACAATGGCTCTGATTGAATTCCATAAGCTGATTGACTATTTTTCTGTTCTTCCGGCAGGCGGTTTGGCTATCTTGTTGTATTTCGACTATATAGGTCAAATGAGACAATTCTACATTGAAATCATATTGGCTCTTGTGGTGGCGGTACACATTGTGATTTTTTATTTTCTTCTCAGGGGAAAGAGTTTTAAAATATTCCCCATTTACAAATTATTAATCAGTGTTTTTTATGTAGCAGCACCGTGTTATTTATTGTTTTTAAGCACTGGATTAAGTCAAGATTTGGGTTCATTATTGACTCTTTTTTATCTTGTCCTTATATGGATAAACGATTCAGCTGCTTATCTTATTGGCAGTACTTTCGGGAAAAGAAAATTATCCGTGAATATCTCCCCAAATAAAACTTGGGAAGGAACAATTGGGGGATTTCTTTTAACGGTTATAACAGCTTTTATTGGGTACCATTTTCAGAGTCAATTCGATTTGTATTTTTTGATTTTTATGTCAGTTGTAATTTCTATTCTGGCTACTCTTGGGGATTTAATCGCCTCGAAGTTTAAGCGTCTAGCTGATGTAAAAGACAGCGGAAATTTGATCCCTGGTCATGGCGGTGTTTACGATCGGTTGGACAGCATACTATTTAGTATCACCTATGTCTATTTGATATTTTTGATTTAGCCATGTTTCACAAAGAAGGACACAATACGATTATTGGGTGCTTTTTCCTATCAGTTGTAGTAGTTTTTTTGGTTGATTATACTGTTCAGTTGAGTTGGATAAGATGGATTATCCAAATTCCAACAATTTTATTGTTGGGTATAATACTTTGGTTTTTTAGAAATCCCAAAAGAACTTTACCAAACCTTGAACCAACAGATATAATTGCTCCGTGTGATGGGAAGGTGGTGAAGATTGAAGAGGTTATCGAAGAGGAATTTTTTGATAAAAAAAGGATTCAGGTTTCGATATTTTTATCTCCATTAGATGTTCATGTGACCAGGTATCCGGTTGGAGGAAAAATCATTTTTTCCAAATATCATAAGGGGAAATATCTTGTTGCTTTTCACCCAAAGTCATCTGAGTTAAATGAAAGAACTACTGTAGTGATTGATAACCGAAATGTTGGTCAAATACTTTATCGTCAGATAGCGGGTTTCTTAGCTAGGCGAATCAGCAATTATGCAGTGGTTGATAATCAAGTAGTTCAAGGGGAAGATTCTGGATTTATCAAATTCGGATCTCGAATAGATATATTCTTGCCTTTACAATCTCAATTGTTCATCAAATTGGGACAAACCCTTAGGGGTAATATGGACATTATTGCCCGCAAAATTTGACTGCCTGGAAGTTTTACTTTTGTTTTGGGAGTGTATTCTCAACAACCGAATGCAACTTTTTTCTGGACTATTATTTTATGGCTATACTGCTTTTATTATGGTAAGGAGCCAAAATACTAAGAATCAACTGAGCGCATCCTGAACAAAGACTTTGAACTAAGGTGAAAGATTTGAAGATAGTATTCTAACCTATTATCGTTAGATTGTAACACAATCCACAACAAGGTCATTAGAACTTATGTTTTTATTGCCCTTTGTATGGAAGGAGGTCCGAATTAAATGAAAGTATATTCAGCCAACACGACATTGACAAATCTTCTGACAACTAGTTATCGCGTAGCGATCTCTACTCCACAACAAAAGCAGTAGAGCCACAAATAATAAGAGATATTTTCTGTGCTAATTGTATGGTGGCAATTCCAAAATATGTAAAGAAATTAGGGGATTGTTCTTTCCAGGTAAAAAAATGCAATAGTCGTTTTATGTTTAAAGTTTGTTAGTTGCACTTCGTTTCCTCTAGTAATTCGTCTATGCGGTGCTGATGGGACTGGTCGGGGGTTGGCTGTTTGGAATTGATTATAGTTGAGTTAGTTTCTCATTAAGCGATTTTCTCCAAATTTCGAAATCGTACCAGCCACACCCAACGCAACCACTTGGATCTTTTTTGTCCTCTGGGGCCCATCTTGGGTTTCCAGAATAAAAGTGACTTATCCCCATTGGAGTACCGCGTTTTCCAGTTCTGTAACACTTCTCACACGCTCTACTTTTGATCATATTATCACTAACTCTGCCGTTCGATTTCTTGAGAAGTTGAAATCTATCTTTTATGTCTTGGTCCGAAAGAGTAGTATAATCAGATTGTCGTTTAGATTCTTCCTCAGTCCATCGAATCATTGGCAATTTGTGATCAGGCGTCAACTGATGATGTGAACGTGACACTTGATCAATAATATCTTTCCCTTCTAAAAGATTGATTATCCTTGACGCCACATCTCTTGGTATTGAACGTGCGGCAACTGCACCAACAAAATTACCAGTCCATTTATCTTGGCGTGTAGTTTGATCACATCTGGGACAATGGTGGTTTCCACTTTCGATATCAATACCTGGTCTACTTTGATTGCCTCGTTCTAGCCCTTGGATACCTCCCCCACCGGCTATCTGTGTTGATCCCACATGCTCATATTCACACTCTCGGCAGTGCCAGTTGTGATCTTCAAGCACAGAAAACACCTTATATCTTTTTGTCTGATGGCTTCTGAAAGTTGCCTTATATTCATCAATGGTCATACGATTGTCTCCAATTTGTCCTTGATACGTCTTCGTGCTTTCAAATATATTTCGTTGTCAAGTTCATAGCCGACACCTATTCTTCCTTCGAGGGCAGCTGCGATCACAGTTGTAGCACTGCCAGAAAATGGATCGTAAATTGTTTCGCCAGGTAAGCTGAATAATTGGACAAATTCACGCATCAATTCCAGAGGCTTTTGCGTAGGATGAATCCGCTCTTGCGGGGATGGAGACTTACACACGAAAACGTTATGGGTCACTCCTCCATTGAATTTTGCGCCTGGTCTTTTCCCAATCACAGCGGCCTCCCACGCATTGATTGGTTTGTATCTGTGATTAAATGGAACTGGATTTGTTTTTTGCCAGACCAGTGTTCCAACTGCTACAAAACCATGGTTCTTGAATATTTCAACATATTCTCCAATTTGGGCTTGTGCACAAAACGTAATTGCCCAACCTTTGACTTTCGGTAGAATTTTCTTTGTCCAATTTTGCGGATCTATATTAGAATCCCAATCTCCGAATGATCCTCTTGGCATAATAAAATCTGTACCATCCTTTCGTAAACGGCGGGAAACTTGTTTTTCGCAAGTATATGCTTTGCTGATTCCATAGGGGGGATCCGTTAATAACAAATCAATACCTGATTCTACAAAGCGACGTGCAGATTCAATACCATCTCCAAGCCTAAAATCATATCTATCACCATCGGTGATTTTGGGGACATGAATTGAATTTTTCTCTAAACAGTACAGCAAAAAATCTGATACTCTTGAAGAAATGTCTTCAATTTTTGGAGCATTCAAAATGTCATAATTTGCGTTTAACAATAATTTCCCTACGGGATTTGATCGTTCTCCCTTGGCATAAGCATAGAGAAGAATAAGCCAGCTGTCATCAATCTGTATTGGCTTACTATGTACCAAATCTTTACGATGAATAGGAAAGTTTTGAGATAACCATTCATTGACTGTCGCCCGAACATTGATAAACTCAGGCGTTATTGTTGTTGGTTGCATTATGAAGTATGATTTTTCGGTTATTATCTTTTTTTAGTTGGACGAGGATATAGTACAATCCTAGAATCTACCTATTAATGCAACTTTAGGATAGGATTTTCAATTATAAATCGAAGATAAATAAATTGGATGATAGTGGTGGTGTTTTTTGATTTTTTAATTACAATGTGCGTACCCATTGTGTTGATTGTGAATGGTTATAGAGGATCTTCATTTTCAGTTGTCATTGTATTTTTTAAAGGGGGGGGAACAAGGTTGTGATTACTTTGGTTTTAAGTTATGGTTGTTTATGCGGGAAGTGAGCCCCCATTTTCTGGGATGGGAGTTCGTTCCCCTCTCCACCATAAACCATTTAGCTTCTTGTTTATTGATATAGGACATAGGTATTTTGTCAGCATAATGGTTGGTTATATCTTTTAATCTCTATGGAGTGTTTTTTCTGGGAATGTGTTGTTGTTCTATTGATGTGTTGATGGTATGTTCTTCATATGTCTATCAAGCTGAGTTACTGATTTCAGTTCAAGTTGTATTATTGAGTTTATTCTAGGGAACACAAAAAAATAAAGTGAATTACAATGAATTGGATTTCTAGGTAAGTTTGTCTCGGAACTAGGATGACAGGAGACGGTTTTGTTGGATGAACCATTAATTTCGTCATTGAGACCAAAGTGAAGAGTTTACCGAAAAGCCAAGGCAAATTTGGGAGGTAGTATTTATCATATTGCCACATCCAAAGGAACAGATTTATTGAACGAATGACTATGGATTTACAGGAGTTTTCTCATAAGCGATTTGATATCCTTACTCAGGAATGGGTGCTTGTATCCCCACATAGGGCAAAACGTCCATGGCAGGGACAAGAAGAAGAACTAGAGACCAAGAGGAGATTAAAATATGACCCCGAATGTTATCTATGTCCCGGAAATAATAGGACCAATGCCCGAAGAAATCCCGGTTATAAAGATGTCTTTGTTTTTGAAAATGATTTTGCAGCACTTCAGGGGAACTCAATTCAAGATGAAATAAAAGATGGGCTTCTTTGGGCAGTGGGAGAAAGAGGTATTTGTAAAGTGGTATGTTTCAGTCCAGACCACAGTAAGAGTATAGCCCAAATGACCATTCCGGAGATTGCCAAAGTGGTAAAGGTTTGGAAGAATGAATATAATGAACTTGGAAGCCATGATTTTATAAATTATGTCCAAATCTTTGAGAACAAAGGGTCCATAATGGGATGTAGTAATCCCCACCCCCATGGTCAGATTTGGAGCCAGACCACACTACCTAATGAAGTCGTTAAAAAAGATAATAGCCAGTTGGATTATTTTAAGAAGAACGGAAAATCACTATTGGGAACCTATCTTGATCAAGAGCTATATCTAGGGGAAAGGATTATATATGAAAACAACCATTTTGTGGTCTTGTCCCCATTCTGGGCGATATGGCCATTTGAAACCATGATTATTCCAAAGAAAAATTATCAACATATTGGTAATCTCTCGGAGGAGGAAGAGACTAGTTTTGCAGATGTGATTGCCATAATCACTTCGATATATGATAAAATCTTTAGTTGTTCTTTTCCTTATTCAAGTGGAATACATCAAGCACCCACAAATGAAAAGGGAAATGAACATTGGCATTGGCATATGAGCTTCTATCCTCCACTTTTGAGAAGCGCAACGGTGAAAAAGTTTATGGTAGGCTATGAGATGTTCGGTTCACCACAACGTGACATCACACCAGAGCAGGCGGTAAAGTTGATGAAACGATTATTGTAGAGATTTGGATAAGTCATGAGTATGTGGTTTAAGATTGTAATAGCAGGAAGTTTATCAAAGTGATTTGAAAACCAAGATATTAGTGATAGGAAGTACGGGGGATTGGTATATACTCTGTTTTGATTCGAAACGGTTGCGAACTTGTGCTGCAAGATGCACTTTCTAAATAAACGGTCTTGAAAACCAAGGCGATTTCGGGGGTATGGTTTAAACATGAAAATACAGATATTACCCAAAAATCCAAGGGCAATATAGTTTCCTACAGACAAGGTGATGTCAAAGGTATAATCCACTTTGCTGTACTAAATGTAATGAACTGACGATTTGATAAACTCGTGGAATTCTATGCCAACAATTTTACTTCCCGTATGAACACGCCACGATGTTTGGTAAACAATCAAACCGATAATTTGGTCCTTCTCATAAAAAAACTGACATAATAGTATAGTTAGACGTGGTTAAGCTAGCAGTCTTATCGGCAATTATTTTCTGGGGTTCCACCATGGTTTCTCATGGACAGTCGCAGCCTATGTTTGATAGGATTGACCGTAGCAATGGTTTGTCAAATAATCGAATCAATTCAATAGTCAAGGAAACTGAAGGATTTGTCTGGATTGGGACAAATAATGGACTTAACCGTTATGATGGACTTGAAGTAAAAATATACAACCAGCAGAACAGTAACCTTGCATCAAATGATATTACAGATATTTTAATTGATTCCACAAAACGAATGTGGGTAGCAACAAGTGATGGTGGCTTACATCTTTACGATAAAAATAGTGATGATTTTCAAGTCTTTAGAAATGACCAAAATGATAAGACCTCTATCCCCTCAAATAGAATCAATGTCCTTTATGAGGATTCTAAGGGCAATATATGGATAGGTACAGCCAATGGATTTTGTCTTTTCGATAACGAATCTAAAAAGTTTATTTCCTGGTTGAACAGATTCACAAGTGGAGTTACTTGTTTTTTGGAGACCGAAGAAGGTCTTCTTATAGGGACATTTGGCAATGGTCTTAAACTCTATAATCAAGAAAGTCAGATCCTAAAGGACGTTTTATCCGATAATCGGCATTTGAATTTTATCCATACAGTTTCTAAGTTCAATAAAGATGAATTTTTGATTGGTACTAGTGGCTCTGGTTTATTATTGCTAGATCTTAATAAGAGGGACATTACTGATTTTCTTGGTGACAGATTGAATTTTGATAAAAACATCAAAATCATTCGAACAATAAAAAGAGATGTAGAAGGTAATTTTTGGGTCGGGACAGATGGTGATGGTCTATTATATATCGTTGATCCTAATAGTGATAGTACTATTGTTGATAAGTATATTAACAATTCACAGGTAGCATCCTCATTGTCAGGAAATGCGGTTTACGACATATTTGTCGATGATAATATTTGGGTTGGTACAGCTTGGAACGGGGTAAATTTCTTAAACAGAACGAATGTCTTCAATACGATATTGAGTGATGTTGTAGGAGAAAGCACTTCCCCTGTACTTTCGATATATAAAACCGATAATAAGTTTCTTATGGGACTAGACGGAGAAGGATTGACAATATATGACAGTAATACAAAGACTATTCGGTTATTGAAAGAAAATGAGATAGGAGCAAGCTATGTACAGCATATTATGGAGGCTTCTGACGGCACCTTTTGGCTTGGTACTTTTACAAAAGGATTGGTCAACATTGATTCCAACGGAAGATTATTGAAAAAGTTTCAATATGAAAATGAGCAAAGCTCCTTGAAGTATAATGACATTAGGTATATCGTTGAAGACGATAAAAATAACTTTTGGGTTGCCTCATGGGAAGGTGGCTTGAGTTATTTAGATTCCAACACTAATGCATTTGTCCATTACTCAAAACAAGATGAGAAGACGAATTCATTAAGTAGTAACAATGTTGTTTCGCTTGAAAGAGATGGCCAGTATTTATGGATTGCCACGTTTGGAGGAGGTGTGAATTTACTAGATACCGAAACCAAGAATTTTCGGCACTTCAGGTATGATGAAAATAGCCAAAACTCCATAAGCTCAGACAATACCTTTTCCCTTCTCAAGGATTCCAAAGGATTTTTGTGGATAGGCACAGCTGGGAATGGTCTGAACAGGTACGATCCCAGAGAAGATCGTATGGAAAGGTTTGATCACGAGGAAGCAATTCGGTATGCTTCAGTGGTCTCGATTATTGAAGATGATAATGGTAAAATTTGGTTCGGCACAAAGGATGGAGTATTCAATTTCGATTACGAGAAAAATAAGTTTGGTAGCTTCCCAAGTTTGCACGATGAATTTCATATAAACTCTGCTTTTTTGGACAATTTCGGAACCCTATATTTTGGGGGATTGCAGGGTGTAACTTTATTTAACCCAGAAAAGAAACTTTATAATACACAGCAGTCTCCAGAGGTGCTTATCACAGATTTTAAATTGTTCAATAAATCTGTTCCAATTACAAAATCAGGGATTCTCCAGAAATCTATTTTACGGACAGATAAATTGCAGTTAAAATATCATCAAGATGTCATTACTTTCAATTTTTGCTCTTTGAAATACCCTTTTGCATCAAAAATGGAATATGCAATAAAGCTGGAAAATTTTGATTCTCAATGGCGAAACATAGGTGAGGAGCGTGGTGCTACATACACTAATCTTCAAAGTGGGAACTATATATTCAGAGTCAGGAGTAGAGAAAAAGGAATGGACTGGGGTGTCAATGAGGCTTCAATTGAAGTTAAAGTTCTTAAACCTTTATGGTTCCAATGGTGGGCTTATTTCCTCTACACTCTTTTGTTGGGGATTATACTTTTTTGGCTAAGAAAGTACACTGTTGCTTGGGAGCGTATGAAGGCGAATTTAAGATTGGAACAAATTACCAATGAAAAAAATAAGGAACTCCACAATATGAAGCAACGTTTTTTCATCAATATATCTCATGAAATAAGAACCCCTTTGACATTGATAATGGGGGCCCTAAAAGGACTGGGAAAAGAGTCCCTTTCTTTGAGAGATAGGAAGCGCCTTAGGACAGTTGATAGAAATGCATCAAGATTAATGAATTTAATGGAAGAACTGCTCAACTTTAGAAAGCTGGAAGCTGGATCAATAAAATTGGAGGTTTATGAACATGATATTATTGGTTTTCTAAGGGAAATATATCTGATCTTCGGGCAACAAGCAATAGATAATTTTATTGATTTTCAATTCATTACTTCAAATGACCAAATATCACTTTGGTTTGACAAGAGGCAGTTGGAAAAGACAGTTGTCAATATCGTTTCCAATGCATTCAAATTCACTCCAAAATATGGGCAAATAAAGATCGAAATCGAGAATCAAAAAAAACAAGTTTGTATTAGAATATCCGATACTGGGGATGGTATACCCAAAGAAAAGCTATCGAAGATATTTAATCGTTTTTACCAAAACACTGTAACGGAGAAATCCGGCTTCGGGATAGGACTTTCAATTGCTCATGAAATCATCAAATTACATAGTGGACAAATAAAGGTAGATAGCGTTGAAGGAAAAGGCAGTCAGTTTACAATTTATCTTCCTATGGGTAAATCACATTTTCCTCAGGAATCCATTGTAGAATCTTCACTTCAACTTCCAATCAACTCTAGGGAAGAAGAAAAAAATATTGATGAGATGTTGGATATGATTGAACCTAAATCAATGGAAACAGTTTTGATTGTTGAAGATCATGACGAATTAAGAGAATATATAAAAGAGGTATTAGATTCAAAATATAGGATTATTGAAGCGTCTGAAGGTAAAATAGGGTTAAAAGTCGCTCTTGAACAGATTCCAGAGTTGATAATCAGTGATATTATGATGCCGGAAATGGATGGAATGAACCTTTGTAAGGTATTGAAAACAAATGTGGTAACAAGTCACATTCCTATCATTCTACTTACGGCAATCACTTCAGTAGATAATAAACTTAGAGGTTACCAGATAGGAGCGGATGACTACATAACCAAACCATTTAATGAACAACTGCTCTTGGCAAAGGTTAAAAGCCTACTTCTTAATAGGGAGTTGATAAGAAAGAAATTTAAAAGCGATGGTTTGATTTTACCTAGAGAACTTGCTTTGAATAGCACAGACCAAGAATTTTTAGAAAAACTTACCGAATTGATAGAAACTAATCTGGAAGATTCAGATTTTAGTGCAAAACATCTTTCACTTGAAATGGGCATGAGTCATTCGGTTTTGTACAAGAAGATTAAAGCCCTTTCAGGAATGAGCTTGGTTGAATTCATTCGAGATTATAAATTAAGGATTGCAAAAAAACTTTTGGAAAACCAATATAGTTCAGTTGCCGAGGTCTGCTATAGAGTGGGATATTCTGACAGGAAATACTTTAGCAAGCTCTTCAAGCAGCGATTTGGCGTTCCTCCTGTTAGTTTTTTGAGAAAAACAGAAGATACCTAGCATTTTATGTTTCTATTGCCCTTTGTATGGAAGGATGTCCAAATTAAATAGAAAGTGTAGTCAGCCAACGCGACATTGACATATCCTCTGACAACTAGTTATCGCGTAGTGATCTCTACTCCACAACAAAAGCATTAGAGCCGTAATTTTATTTGTTGTGTATCTATATCACAATAAAAGCGGTAGTGCATTTTATAAAAAGACATTCAGAAGACTTATCCTAAATCGAGTTTTGTCGGTCAAATGGATAAAGGACAACGAATAGACCAATTCTTACCCCTTATTAAATTGAATTCTCCCCCTTATCATTTCCCCATAAGATATTAATTGCAGTACAAGTTTTTCGAGAATTATTGAATTAAAGGAAGCATTCAGAAATGAATCTTTCTTCAGAAAAACAATCTTATTACAGGGCATACTAACTGACCGTTATGAAAAAAAGCAAACCTAAAATTATCAGACCAATTAGACTTAGACCAAGGTTTTTGCAAATTTTTCTGGTAGTTGGTTTAGGATTGTTTTTTGGTAAGTCAGGCTTTGCTCATTCGGTAGATTCTAAAAATAATGGTTTTTTACCTGTATCTAAATTACAGCTAGAGATTACAGGTGTTGTTATTGATGAAACTGGTAACCCTTTGCCAGGGGCTACCATCATAGAGTTAGGAACTGTTAGTGGAACTCAATCGGATTTTGAGGGAAATTTTTCTCTGATAGTTTCGAATGACGATGCAACGTTAGTGGTTTCCTACATTGGGTTTGAAACGAAGGAAGTATTATTGAATGGCCGGAGGAATATTGTTGTAAATCTCCAAGAAAGCACCTCACAGCTAGATGAAGTAGTCATCATTGGGTATGGGTCTACAACCTTAAAAGAGTCTACAGGTTCAATTGCAAGCATAAAGGTTGAGGATATAAGACAAGCAGCAAATACCTCGGTTGACCAAATGTTGCAGGGAAGAGTAGCAGGATTAAATTTAGGTTTAAGTACAGCTCAACCAGGAGCTAGGGTAACTTCTAACATAAGAGCAGATATCTCGCCAAGAGGTAGCGGTGAGCCTCTTTATGTAGTCGATGGTATTCCCATCATAAATAGATCTCCGGAGCCAGGGTTAAGGGATTCTGAATTAGGTTTTTATGGCGGCATAGATAGAAGTCCTTTAGCTACAATAAATCCAGCAGATATCGAATCCGTTGATGTGATAAAAGATGCAAGCACAACAGCCATTTATGGCTCTGCCGCATCAAATGGGGTGATTTTTATAACGACCAAGAATGGAAGTGTCGGAAAACCTACTGTTGATTATAGGGTGACTACAACCATCCAAACTCCTAAGGATTATTTAGAATTTCTTGATGCCGGAAATTTTATGAGGCAACATAATAGGCTTGCTTATGATAGATATCTTTTTGATAACAAGTTTGCTCCCTATGGTCCTCAAAATCCTTCTACTGATGGTTTTGTTCCCTTCTTTACATCTGGTGATGTTGAAAATGTTGGAAAAGGAGTAGACTATATGGCTTCATTGATTAAACAAGGGTTTATTCAAGAACATAACCTTTCCATAGATGGAGGAACAGAGAAAACACGGATATATACATCATTTAATTATTATGATAACAACCCTATCCTCAAGGGATCAGATTTCCACAGGTTCACAGCGAGATTCAATCTAACCCAAAGACTAGGCAAAAGATTTAATCTAAACATAAAAACTAACCTTGGTCAGATTAATAGCGACAATGCTTCAACAGGAGCGAACAGCGGTGGTAGTGAAAAATTTAATATGCTACAGTCGGCATTTGCTTTTGCCCCTACCATTCCGATTTATGAAGATGATGGGAGTTTTTCCAGGACCTACAATACACTGATTGTTAATCCGCTGGCATTTCTTACCATAGATGATGATCTGCGTACCAATAGATTTTCAATTACTCCCAAATTAGATATTGAACTGTTCAATTATTTAACCTTTTCTATGGTTGGAAGTATGGACAGAACCACCTCCTCAAGAAAGTTCTTTATTCCCTCTAAGGCCGAGCATTCTCTCCTCCCTAGTGGCATGGCCCAGCTGGCCACAAATAGGAATGATGCATATACTGGAGAAGGATATTTCAGCTACACTAAATCATTTAGAAATAACACATTATCTGCCGTATTAGGGGTAGGTATTTACAAGACTTTAAGTGATGGTTTCAGTTTACAGGCAGTTGGATTTTTCACCGACGCTCTGGGTTTCGATAATGTTGGAATTTCGGATGAATTGCTTCGGAACACACAAGATTCATTTAGATATGAAACAAATAGGCTTTCTCAATTTGCGCGAATTAATTATACTATTAATGGGAGGTATGTCCTAAATGCAGTGGTCAGACGAGATGGTGCAAGCAATTTTGCACCGAATAATAAGTGGGGCGTATTTCCTGGACTCTCTGCAGCATGGAGGATCATTGAAGAACCATTTCTTAAAAATTCAAAAATTACCAATCTCAAGCTTAGAATTGGCTATGGTTCAGTTGGTAATGTTGTTCTAGCCGATAATGCCTTACAGCTTTATTCAATTAATGGAGAATTCACTTTTGGAAATACGGTTCAACCGGGTGTTGTGCTTTCCCAGGTTGAGAATATAGACTTTAGATGGGAAACAAACACCAGCGTTGATATTGGTCTTGATTTTGGATTTTTCAATGATAGAATTGGGGGCAGTATTGAGGTATTTCAAAAGAGAGCAAAGGATTTAATTGACTTCGACCCTTTACCTTCAAGCAATGCCGTAGGGCGTGTGGTAACCAATGTTGGATCAACAGGTGCTCAGGGAATGGATATAGCACTGAGCACCACCAATTTTTTATCGAAAAATTTTGAATGGTCAACTGATTTTACGTTTACCCATAGCAGATCGGAATGGTTGGAGCGCAATCCGAAAGTTCCCCTTCCAAGTTATGTGGGACTTAATGATGATTTAAATGCAATTTATGGATGGGAGACTGATGGTTTAATAAGATCCCCCGAAGAGGTTCCAAACCATATGTCTGGGGCTTTTCCCGGCAATATTCGATTTGTGGATCAAAATAATGATGGGGTACTTGACAAAAATGATGTGGTCAATTTGGGAACTTGGGGTCCAAAGGTCAATTTTGGGATAGGCACAAATTTTAGATATAAGAATTTTACGATTGGCGCATTTGCATATGGTAATGCGGGTGCCCCCAGAGGGTTTGGGTATTTCCCAAATATATTCAGGTTGTCAAACTCTTCACCTTCAAATACGCTCATTAGTGCAAAAGATGTATGGTCTAATGATAATCCTGATGGGATTCTTCCCGGGATTGCTTCACAACCATTTAGTGCTAAAAACCCAACAGGAATGACTGATTTTCTGTTAAGAAAAACCTGGTTTTTAAGAATTAAAAACATAAACCTTGGATATGAACTACCAATTTCAGAGGATTCTGGTATGCCATTCCAAAGATTAAGATTTTTTATTGATTTTCAGAACGTGGCCTTATTCTCAAATTTTGATGGGTATGATCCTGAACTTGATATTACTAATCCCTTTCCGCAAGCTCTTTCTTCAACTTTTGGGATGGACATTCAATTTTAACTCAAGAAATCACCATGAGAGGTAAACTCAAGAAAATCCGATTTTTCCATTATTTGCTCTTCCTATCTTTTGCAATCACAAGTTGCGAGGCTGATCTGGGTTCTAAGGTATTTAGTGATTTAACACCTGAGAATTTCTTTCAGACAGAAAACGACTTTAACGCAGCTTTGGTTGCTTTATACAGTTCATTTTCCATTGATTGGGGCGGTGAAGATCCAGGTATTGGAATTTGGTATACTTACCTATACAATGCAAATAATAGAACATACCTATTAAGAAGCGAGCTTACTACTGATGAACTATGGAATGACTGGGACTCCAACATCTTAAACTTTACCTGGGAGCCTGCCACCTTTTCCGGCACTGGCGCTTCCACTTATTCAAGAATCAGATATGTCGCAAGAGCAACAGATGTGATTGATAAAATTGAAAATTCTTCTGTTGATGATCTTATCAAAAATAGATACTTAGCAGAAGCCAAGATTCTGAGGGCCTGGCTAATGTACATCCTATACGATTTCTTCGGACCTATTAATGTCAAAATAGACCCCACAACTTTAGGTGATATAGCTATTACACCTAGGTTGGGTGATGAACAATATACTGGAATTATTGAAAAAGATTTGTTGGATGCCATTTCTACCGATGAATTGCCGGAAAAATATAATGGAACTGCAGATTGGGGAAGAGTGTCCAAAGGTCTGGCCAGGACATTATTGCTCAAATTGTATATGCATCAAAAGCAATGGGAAAAAGCAGAACGAATAGGGAAAGATATTATTGACTTGGGTTCCTATATGCTCCTTGAAAACTATGAAGATGTTTTTAACGAAGCTGGCAATAGTGAACTCATCTATGCAATTGTGAGCAATGAGGCTGTCCCTAATTTTTATATGCAGCATTTATTCCCAGGTAATTATGCTAAGGGATTCGCCGGATCCAAATCAATTGAACGAGGCGGCGGGTGGTATGGATATTCCATGCCTTGGGAGTTTTATGACAAGTTTGAGGATGGAGATCTTAGAACCAACACCATCATTACTGAATTTGAGAGTAGTGGTGGGGATATCGTCGACAGGGATAATGGATTAAGAGGGGCTATTCCTTTAAAATATTCAAGTATTGAGGGAAAAGGCAGTGGTCCTGGGTATTCAATTGATTGGATAATATATAGATATGCTGATGTGCTGTTATCGGTAGCTGAAGCCATTAATGAACAGAGAGGTCCATCTGATGCATATCAGTATGTGAATCAAGTTCGAGATAGAGCTGGCGTTCCCCAATGGGGCAATATGACCCTGGAGGAATTCAGAGACGCCATTTTGGATGAAAGGGGGCGAGAACTTTTTTCTGAAGGTCATAGAAGGCAAGATTTAGTGCGGCATGGAAAGTTTATTGAAAAAGCAATAGAACGTGGAGCAACAAGCGCAAGTTCAAAACATCTTCTTTTTCCTATACCTGCCGAAGTGATTCTTGAAGGTGATGGCATAATAGAGCAAAACCCGGGGTATTAAATGTACGTATCAAAGATGATTGGAAAAGCAACTTATTTTTTGGTTTCATTCATACTTCTAACGCTGTTATTACGATGTGATACAACCTATAAGGTGGTCAATTTAGAAGAATTTGATGTTGAGGTCCAAAATCCTTTTGAACAGAAATTTTATGTGGGTTCCGACCTTTCTTATCTAAACGAAATGATAGACTGCGGAGCAAGGTATAATGACCTTGCTGGAAATAGTGCGAATCCTTATGAGATATTTAAAAATGCTGGTAATGATTTGGTTAGAGTACGTTTATGGAATAATCCTTCAGAATGGACAGCCTATTCTAGCATTGAGGACGTAGAGAAAACTATAAGTAGTTCTAGTGAATTGGGGATGGATATTTTGTTGGCATTTCACTATTCTGATATTTGGGCTGACCCACAAAATCAAGTGGTACCCTCAGCTTGGTTAGATGTTGTAGACAATATGCAAGATTTGGGTCAAAGGTTATATGATTTCACATTTGAAACCTTAGATAATCTTGCCGATAAAGAACTGCTTCCTGAAATCGTACAACTTGGTAATGAAATCAATGGAAATATATTAAACAAGGAGGGTGGTTGGTTTGAAATTGATTGGGAGCGCAATGCTTTTCTCATAAATAGAGGCATTCAAGCTGTTAGGGACATTTCTATAAAACATGAATCTAGAGTGCAAATCATGTTACACATTGCCCAGCCTGAAAATGCTCTATGGTGGTTTGAACGAGCTAAAGAAAATGGCATCACGAATTTCGATTGGATAGGGATTTCCTATTATCCGCAATGGTCTGAATATCAGGTTTCTGATATTTCCGATGCTGTTTCAACCTTAGGTTCAAATTTCAATAAAAAGGTGATGATTGTAGAAACCGCTTATCCTTTTACGCTTGAAAATGCAGACACGGCGAATAACATTTTATACAAATCGGTTTATCCTGCCAATCAGCAAGGTCAATTGGATTTTCTCTTGGATTTGAAAAGTGAAATAAGAGATGGGGATGGATTTGGACTGATTTATTGGGAGCCGGCGTGGGTTTCAACGGGTTGTTCAACATTGTCTGGAGAAGGATCTCATTGGGATAATGCCACCTTGTTTGATCATTCCGGCAATCCGACTTTAGGGATGGATATTTTTAATGACAATTATGAATCAGATGACAGTTGTCGGACCTTATGGGCTGTGGGTGATGGTGTTCCTGATGCCCTATGGAGTTGGGATAATCCCGTAGAACTGTCATGTGCAACAAGTAAAAATATTGCTGAATTGAATTTGGCAGAAAATAAGTTTAGATTTTTTCAGTCAGAAGGAGATTGGACCTCAGGAATTGGCTACCAGTACTTCATCAATAGGGGTTACCGAATAGATTCAAAACTAAAGGGTGCCAATGACAATGACGATAATTTCGTTTTTGATGGCATTCCGGGTCTTTACACCTTGGAGATTGATAACCAGGTTAAAACCATCGAACTTGATGCAAGGATTTCTAAGCCATATTATGCTTTAGGTGATGCTTTACCAGGTGGTTGGAATTTTGATGATGCAACTTTGGTGGAATCGCCGATTTTCGGACTAAGAAGGGCTACGGTTAATCTTTCTCCTGGTACGTTTAGATTCTTTACTACAAAAGATGATTGGGCAAGTGGGCTTTCTTATATACACTTTGTTGATCAGGGATATACCATTGATTCCAAGTTGGAGAATGCCGGTGATGGAGACAATAACTTTAGGTTTATAGGTGATGCGGGAGAATACATTTTAGAAATAAATGATAATGATAAGACCGTCAGTTTAATAGGTTCTGGACCATTCCCTTCCCTTTGGGCTGTTGGCGATGCTGTCCCTGGCGGCTGGGATTTCAATGATGATACGGTAGAATTCACCCAAACGATTAGTGGACTATGGTCTGCAAATGTGGAATTAAACACTGGAATATTTAGATTTTTCCAAACTTTTGGAACATGGGATACCAATAATAATTATGCCTATTATTCAAATGAAGGATTTGAGATTGATGCAAATTTTGAAAACGATGGGAGCGGAGACGAAAACTTCAGGTTTATTGGCACTCCTGGTTTATACACCTTAACAATCAATGCGAAAAATAAGACGATTAAACTGGAGGAGTATGAGGCATTGCCTTCCCTTTGGGCGGTTGGCGATGCTGTCCCTGGCGGTTGGGACTTTAATAGTGATACTGTTGAGTTTCCTCAGGTTACTGAAAATGTTTGGACTGCCGAAATTGCTTTAACTAGTGGTGGAATATTCCGTTTTTTCCAATTCTTCGGAACTTGGGATACCAACAACAACTATGCGTTTTATTCTGCTGAAGGCTATACTATAGATTCCAATTTTTCAGAGCAGGATGCCGCTGATAAGAATTTTTTATTTACAGGCGCTACGGGTTCTTATGTATTAACCATTAATGGCAATGATAAAACAATCACGTTGGAGTAATTATCGTATGTATAAAGATTCTCAAATGAACATCACCCTATAATTAATCAAATCATGATATTCCGAAACAATTCTTCTTCTATAGTTCTTCTTATTGTCGTAACTACACTGAATTTATTTTCTTGTACTAATAAGGATGTTGATCCCATCTCAACACCACCAGCTAAATTTACCATTACTACATCAGCGGGACCCGGTGGAACGATATCGGGTAGTCAAAGTAGTATAGAGAGCGGTCAATCGGTAAAAATTACTGCCACTGCCCAACAGCATTATCAATTGAAAGAGTGGACGGGCGACTGCGGTAGTTTTAGCAAGGATGATTTGGAAATAGCGGTCACTGCCTCAAAAAATTGTGAGGTTAGGGGTGAGTTTAAAAAGATTAGCTACACCATCACAGCCACTTCAACTGCTGGAGGTAGTGTGGACGAGGCGGAATTATCAAGAGAACAGGGACAGACTGCCACTTTTACTGCAGTCCCTGATGAGGGTTACGAGTTCAGTGGATGGCAGGCGGCAGAAGATACAGACTGTCCAACCTTTGTAAATCCTTCGAATACCAAAGTATCTTTCACTGTTGCTGGTGATTGCAGCTTGGAAGCGTTGTTTGTCCAAGCGCCCCGGACGATTAGTACCTCAGTAGGTGAGGGTGGAGAGATCACCGAAACCCAGACAGTGAATGATGGCGAAGAAGTGGTGATTTCGGCTACTCCCGAAGACCATTATCTGTTGAAAAGTTGGGAAGGGAGCTGTGGTGAATTTAATTCAGAAGAGGCGACCATATCCTTCATAGCCAGCAAAAATTGTGAAATTAAGGCGGTATTTGAGAAGGTAGAATATAGCATCACTATTATTTCTTCTAAGGGAGGTTCAGTGAGTGAATCCGAGTTGATAAAGGAACATGATCAGACTGTTACTCTGACTGTTACACCCGAAGAGGGTTATGTTTTCGATATGTGGGAGACAGCCGAAGATACTGATTGTCCCAAGATAACCGATGCTTCTGATCCTAAATTGGAATTCACTGTGGTAGGAGATTGTCAGCTGAGAGCGATTTTTACCGAATCAATCAGAATAATCAGCACTTCGGCAGATGAGGGTGGAGAGATCACACCAACTCAGGAAGTAAATGATGGTGAAGAGGTGGTTATCACAGCTACTGCCCAGGAGCATTATCAATTGGGGGTTTGGGAAGGGAATTGTGGTGAATTTAATTCAGAAGAGACGACCATATCCTTCATTGCCAGCAAAGATTGTGAAATCAAGGCAGCGTTTACGAAGGTTTCATATACCATTAGTGCCAAGTCTGCTGATGGGGGCAATGTAGAATTTAGTGAAAGTGAGTTTGAGTTTGGAGACTCAGTTACGATTACAGCCCGAGCAGACGATGGGTATATTTTTAATCAGTGGAGTGTATCTTCAGATTCTGATTGTCCTGAGATTGATACTACGAATGAGATTATTCAGATTGTTGTAGAAGGGGACTGCCATTTAGAAGCGTCTTTTACATTCGGGGATAATTCTGATGAAGAACAACAGGGCACTACTGAAACTGACTCCACCACTACAGATACACCCATAAATACTAGCGGAACTACCGGTACTCTATGGGCTGTTGGTGATGCTGTCCCTGGCGGTTGGGATTTCAATGATGATACTGTAGAATTCACCCAAACTATTGATGGAATATGGTCTGCGAATATAGAGTTGAAACATGGAGTATTCCGTTTTTTACAAACTTTTGGAACATGGGATACCAATAATAATTATGCCTATTATTCAAATGAAGGATTTGAGATAGATGCAAATTTTGAAAACGATGGGAGCGGTGACGAAAACTTTAGGTTTATTGGCATTCCAGGTTCATATACACTAGCAATTGATGCCAATAATAAGATGATTAACTTAGAGGAGATTGAGACGAGACTGCCTTCCCTATGGGCTGTTGGTGATGCTGTCCCTGGCGGATGGGACTTTAATAGTGATACTGTCGAGTTTCCTCAGGTTACTGAAAATGTTTGGACCGCAGAAATTGCTTTAAGCAGTGGTGGCATATTCCGTTTTTTCCAAACCTTCGGAACTTGGGATACCAACAACAACTATGCATTTTATTCTGGTGAAGGTTATACTATAGATTCCAATTTTTCAGAGCAGGATGCCGCTGATAAGAATTTTTTATTTACAGGCACCACTGGTTCTTATGTATTAACCATTAATGGCAATGATAAAACAATCACGTTGGAATAATTATCCTATTAGCGATTTGACAATTTCACTTCATTTGAAATTCACAACAAAATACAGAACATTAGTAGTATCTGGGCTTTATATGCTGAGATGATTAATACAAATATGATCAGTCTTTATGATATAGTTTTTTGGAACAAAAACCTTACCCAACAAGTTTTTTAGTGGACGAATTGGCTTACAATAAAAATGCATTTACATCACTACTTGTCTTAAAAAACATTCAATTTAGTTAATGAAACATAGCATTAGATTATTTTTTTTGACCTTTTTATCGGTTTTGGTAGTAGGATTGTTATCCTATATTTTGAAAATTGAGTCCAATTTAGATCTTCATCCTCCACAACACATCAGTTTCAATAAAGATTGGACATTCAGTATGGATAGTCTATTTACAAATAGTATTCCAATTAAGGTCCCCCACATACCGAGAATAGAGCCATTGGTTGTAAATGATCAATGGCAGGGGACTATGTGGTACAAAAAGGAGTTTGATATTGTTCCCCACGATAATAAAAAAGTATTCTTAAAATTTGAGGGAGTGATGCATGAATCGAATGTGTGGTTAAATGAAGATTATATAGCACATCATAAAGGAGGATATTTACCTTTTTCCATTGACATTTCAAATCATTTAAAAAACGGAAAGAATTCATTAATGGTTAAGGTAGACAATTCCGATAACCCGGTGATACCACCAGGAAAATCTCTAAGTGATTTGGACTTTAACTATTATGGTGGGATCTATAGAGATGTTGAATTGGTTATTAAAAACAATGTATATATTTCCGATCCGATATTGACCAATAAGATTAGCAGTGGTGGAGTGCTAGTCCATTTTTCTGAGGTATCAATTAAATCTGCAACTTGTAGTATAAAGATTCATGCGATTAATGAATCTATAAAAGAAAAAGAAATATATGCTGAAGTCATTCTGAGGGATGATGTTGGGAAATCCATAAGGAAAGTTTCCAACAGCTCATTGATTAAATCAGGACATGACGGAGAATTTAAAATTTCTTGGGATCTTTATAAGCCAAAGCTTTGGGACACTAGATCACCTCATTTATATTCTCTGACAACAAAGTTATATAGTGATGGACATAATGTGGATAGTATGACCCAAAAAGTCGGCATCAGGAAAATTGAGATTAATGGTGAAGGTTTCTTTCTCAACGACAGAAAAATGTATATCCGTGGTACCAATAGACACCAAGAATATCCCTTCATTGGATATGCGATATCCAATGAAGCAAATTATAGGGATGCAGTAAAGATAAAACAAGCAGGATTCGACCTTGTTAGATTGTCTCATTATCCTCAAGATGAATCTTTCTTAAATGCTTGCGATGAGTTGGGTTTGTTGGTTATGAATGCAATTCCGGGCTGGCAGTTTTATCAAGAAGGTGAATTTGAAAAGAATTCATACAACGATATAAGGGGTATGGTTAGGAGAGATAGAAATCATCCTAGTGTTGTATTCTGGGAACCTTCCCTAAACGAGTCAGGGATGACAGAGGAGTATATGATAAAAGCCAATGAAATATTGAAGGAGGAACTCCCTTTTTTAGATATCTATAGTGCCGGATGGATAGACCATGAGTCATATGATTTATATATTCCTGCCCGTCAGCATAGCAAACCACCGAATTATTGGACTGACTACAATAATGGGGGTAGAAAAATTTTCATAGCAGAATATGGTGATTGGGAGTATTATGCACAAAATGCAGGATTCAACCAAAAGGCATTTAACGACTTAAATGAGGAAGAAAGGACGAGCAGGCAATTGAGAGAATATGGGGAGAAGAGGTTGTTGCAACAAGCATTAAACTTTCAAGAAGCGGCCAACTCTAACCGACGGGGAGAACATACCATTGGGCATGCAAATTGGGTCATGTTCGACTACAATCGGGGCTATTCAGACGACCTTGAAGCGTCGGGGATTAGTGATATATTCAGGAATCCTAAGTTCACCTATTATTTTTATCAGAGCCAAAGACCAGCGTCCGAATCATTTGATTTTAATGGGGTAACCGTAGGCGGGCCGATGGTAAAAATCGCTAATTATTGGAACAAAGATTCTTCAACAGAGATAAAGATTTTTAGCAATTGTGAAGAGGTCGCCTTGTTTCTAAATGGTAGTTTGGTTGACAAAAAAATACCAGAAAAGAATTCTTTTTCCTCACATCTAGAAAATCCTCCTTTCATTTTTATGGTCCCTAAATATTCCCCTGGTGAACTACAGGCCAGAGGATATATTAATGGAAAAGAGGTAGCCATTGATTCGGTAATAACCCCAGGAAAGAAAAAGGAATTAAAATTAGATGTTGATAAATCTGGCATGAGGATTGGATATTTTGGCGATAATGATATCATCATCCTAAATGCCAAAGTTTTAGATTCCGCAGAAAATTTAGTAACTAATGACAATCACACCAAAGTACATTTTAAAGTTGAAAAAGGAAGTGCACAACTGATTGGAGATAACCCAAGTATTTCAAAAGCAGGAATTGCTTCCATACTTTTAAACGTAAGAAATAACGAAAAGCCATTGAAAATAAGTGTTAAAAATCAATCGCTTGGAAAATATACTTTTGATGTTATGCATTAAAAAGTGCACCTCAAAGACATGTAATTCAATCTATTTTATTGAGATAAACTATTAAAACTATAGGTAATTTCTCTAAATTCAACCTATCGTAATGATAAAAGCAGATTCGTAAAAAATGCGAAATATCAAAACTCTTTGATGTCTTGAATCAATTGCTGAATCTTTTTCTGGGTATCGACTTTTTTCTCCTTTTCTCTTTTGATGATGCTGACCGGAGCGTTTTCCAAAAATCTTGTGTTTTTCAATTTGCTTTCGATCGAATCCAAAAAACTGTGAAGCCGGAAAAATTCATTTTCTGTTTTTTTGATAAAATGTTTTTCTTCATCTGATTGGGAAGAAGCAATCAATCCCCTAAGATAATTTCTTATTGCTTCTTTGGAATCACCAATATTTTTTTTTGGTGATGGTGTCCTATTTTGGTTTGAAATATGGGCGATCCAAAATCTAAATGTATCCACACTAAGAGTTAGTCCTTCTTGGGGTTCGGGTTTGCTTGTATCCATAGTAAGATATCCAATTTTTTCAATACAATCTCCAAATAAGTCTAAATAAATAAGAGGTTCATTTTTTGATGCCACTGGAGCAATCTGATGGACTCTTAAAGGAGAAGTAAAGGGAATGTTATGTTGCTTTCTTAGGTTTCTAAATCCCGTTATGATTTGTTTTACCAAGTGGAAATTATCAAGACAATTCGCATCAAACTCAGCTGACTCTGGCCAAGTTGCATGAATCAAAGTCGGAGCTTTTTTTATGAGTTGACTATTGATTTCTTCAGTGATAAAGGGCATAAATGGATGCATTATTCGTATTAGCTTTTCAAATAATTCCTTCACTTTATCCACAACTTCGGAAGAAATAGGAGCTCCATATTTTGGTTTAATAATCTCTAAAAACCAGGAACAATAATCTTCCCACACCAATTTGTAAGTAATCATCAAGGCATCGGATATTCTATAACGCTCAAAAGCGAGGTTTATCTGTCCAAGAGCCTGGAAAAATCGATTTTCAAACCAATATAGTGCTTGGAGTTGAGCTTTGGTGGGTTGGGTTATTGCATTTCCATTCCAGCTTTTTATTAACCTAAAAGCATTCCAAATTTTATTGGAAAAATTTTTTCCTTGTCTGCAAAGTTTTTCATTGAAGAGCAAATCATTTCCTGCACTTGTAGATAACATTAGCCCTACTCTCACACCATCTGCTCCATAGGTTCCAATCAAATTGTTGGGATCAGGAGAATTGCCGAGTTGTTTGGACATTTTTCTTCCCAGATGATCGCGGACCAATCCTGTTAAAAACACGTTATGGAAAGGCTTTTCTTCACGGAATTCGAATCCCGAGACAATCATCCTAGCCACCCAAAAAAATAGAATGTCTGGCCCTGTGACCAAAGCGGTCGTGGGGTAGTAATAGTTAATTTCTGGATTTTGTGGCTTTCTAATCCCATCAAATACAGAAATTGGCCATAGCCAAGAGGAAAACCAAGTATCTAGTACATCAGGGTCTTGGGTCAAATCGGATTCTCTAAGGGATGGGTTTTTAGAGATTTCTTGCGCCTTTTTTAGGGCCTGAGTTTTAGATTTGGCTACCACAAAAGAATCCTTATTTTTTCCATAATAGTACACTGGAATGCGATGTCCCCACCAAAGTTGTCTTGAAATATTCCAATCTCGAATATTTTCCATCCAGTATTTGTAGGTATTGAGAAATTTTTTGGGATATAGTTTGATGTCTTCTTCCAAGACTGCTTTTAGTGCTGGTTGAGCTAATTCCTCCATTTTTAAGAACCATTGTTCAGATACTTTTGGCTCAATAATTGCTCTGGTTCGTTCAGATTTGCCCACATTTGTGGTATAATTTTCTGCTTTCACTAGTTTTCCCAATTTGGTGAGCTCTTCAATGATTTTATGACGAACTACAAATCGGTCTTGATTTTCATAGTGAAGTCCTAATGCATTCAATGTACCGTCTTGATTAAAGATGTCTAAGAACTCTAATTGATGTTTTTCCCCCAGTTCTTTGTCGTTGGGGTCATGAGCTGGGGTAACCTTAAGACACCCTGTTCCAAATTCTTTATCAACATAGGAGTCTGAAATGATTGGTATTTCTCGATTAGCAATAGGTACGATGGCTGTTTTACCAACAAAAGAAGCGTAACGCCTATCTTGGGGATGTACACACAATGCAGTATCTCCTAGTATCGTTTCTGGTCGAGTAGTAGCTATTGTAAGATATTTAGGAGAACCTTTGATTGGGTAGTTCAGGTAATACAATTTACCTTTTATTTCTTCATATTGAACTTCTTCATCAGAAAGAGTTGTTTGAGCTTGGGGATCCCAGTGGACCATTCGGTACCCTTTATAGATCAATCCCTTGTTGTATAGGTCAATAAAGACATCAATAACTGAAGCACTCAAGGACTCATCTAGAGTAAACTTGGTTCGTTTCCAGTCACAACTGCATCCGATTTTTTGTAGCTGATCCAGTATTTTACCGCCATATTTTTTGGTCCACTGCCAAGCATAATCTATGAATTGCTCTCTGGTTAGATTTGACTTAGAGATCCCTTTTTCCTCTAGCCATTTAACCACTTTCGCTTCTGTGGCAATCGAAGCATGATCTGTCCCTGGAACCCAACAAGCATTATATCCCAAGAGACGAGCTCTTCGGATCAAAATATCTTGGAGGGTATTATTAAGCATATGGCCCATATGTAAAGCACCTGTAACATTTGGAGGAGGAATCAAAATGGTATAGGCTTTTTTCTTAGGATCTACATAAGAGTCAAACAGATTATTGTCCAAATAGTATTGGTACCATTTCTTTTCTATTTTGGACGGGTCAAATTTGGATGTAATCTTCATTTGAAGGAATCAGTGCCACAAAAAATTGCGTACACAAAAGTAATTTCCTTGACTTCAAAAATTGGGGAAATTTGCAAAGCAATAATAAAAACTGCCACTAAGGCAGAGAGTGCCGTTAACAATGTAGGTTCCCATATTTTGATTCAAACTTTCTGCAAAATAGAAATTTTAAATTTTTCGAATTTTTTGGTTGGCTTTTGCTTTTATGATTAGTAGAGAGAACTTCAATTCTTGGGGCTTTTCATCCAAGCCTCCGAAGGTCTTTATTTGATGTAGACCTTGTATCAAAATAGCATACTGGTTAGTCCTTGTTGTTGATTTTGGTGTGTAATTGAAAATCTTATCCTAAAGTTGTATTAATGGATTTACTCTAGGCCTTATAGAAAATTAGACCTCTTGGTTTATAACCTCAGGGCCATCAATGAGTGGTTTAGATGGAAAATATAGGGGTAGAGCGTTTTCAATTTCCGGCAATTTCAATTTAGGATTGTCAGGATGTATAGGTTGTTTTATGATTTCTATCTCAAAGTGCCACATCGCTATAGGGATAGAACAATTCTAAAAGTTATCTCTGTTCAAACCTTGATTTTGAGGGGGTTTGATCAATGAAAGAAAACCCTAAAAGAAAGATTTATAAAGCTATAGAATGTTTATTTCCAGAGTTGGACTATACGGTAAGTAGTACCATAATCAGTTGTTGATAAACTTGAGATAAATCAAATTTTGCTATAAATCGCAAAGCAGATTTCAATCAGTCTCCCACATCAATTTTGAGCAAGTTCGAGGTTAAAGAACTTGGGTTAACCGAAGAGAGGTTGGAGAGTAAAATTGAATTTCAACATTCGACTTTTACGCTCAACCACAATTCTTAATTTTTGTCCAGGCTTTTTTTGTAGGCGATGTATAATTTCAGAGATTTTCATTTTTGAAACCGAAGATCCATTGATTCGCTTTAAAATATCTCCAGGCTGAACTCCCGCCTTTTCTGCAGGTGAATGAGGTCGAACTTCAAAAATTTCAATCACAGGGACCAGTTCCAATTTAAATTGCGGTTGTAAAAAAACCTCAATCCCCGAAACTTGGTTTTCTTCAGATCTTTTTACCCCCAAATTATTGGTGATCTGTTTTCTTGTCAATTCCACTCCATTATGTTGGATTTCTAATCCACTCATATTATAGTAAAAAGGCTGAATTTTGCGCTTAAGCGATCTTAAGTAAAGTCTTTTGCTACGATAATCATAAGTCACTCTAAAGCGTTTCAGAATTTCTCCTCCTATACTTCCGATGCGACCATCTGACCTAGAAAGATGTTCTAAACTCTGTAGATTAGGATAAGCCACTTTCACCCCATTAAAGGTTTTGTCTCCCAAGCTAATGGAAGCGATTTTACCTCTTTGTCCATAAATGTTTCCATTGATAGCACGCCCCAAAAAATCTTCGAAAGTTGGCTTGACAATAGATATATTACCTAATTCAGGAAATAACCAGACGGAATCACCAGAACCGCTATCAACTAAAAACTTACCCTTAATGGGTTGATCTGGACTGAGTTTCCCTTTTATGTGGATATAAGGTTTGTTTTCTTCAATCTCCAGAGGTAGCTCATAACATCTGGAACAAAAATTTTTCCGTTTATTTTCAAAATTCAAGAATTTTAATTGTTGGGAGTCATACTTGACTGTAATCAAGCAACTTGAAAATAAAGAGGATCCTATAATACCATCAATTTGCGTGCCCATTCTTCTAGCAAATTCAAACTCGGTTTCATCAATCAGAAAAATTGTTTGTTGTTTAGCAACAAGGTGCTTGATTTTTAAGGTGTTTTCAATGGTGATATGGGCAGTAACCGGATCACCTTCACCTAAACCTTGTAGAAGAATTTTTTGAGCATTTTCTAGATGTGGGTTTATAATCTGGTTGTTGTTGAATATAATAGTGGTATTGACTCCGGAATCTAAAAGAAAACGTAGTTTTTGTCCATTGACTTCAACCGGGAGTACAATCAGATTATTGATTAATTCAAATCTTACTACCTGTCGTTTTTTGTTATTGGAGAACTCAAAGTATCCGCCTTGTGAAGCCCATGCACACATAGTATAAGCTATGAAAGAAAAGACCAACAAGACTTTGGTGATTCGATGACTTACAAATTCCATCATATAAATAGCATATGCCTAACTATAGTATAATTTATAAAAAATTCTAATTCTAAAATAACCTACAACTTGAAATTGCAGCTAGAAATAAGACGGATAACTAGCAATTTAGTTGCAAAAATTATATCACTTTTGCCCAATATATTATTATGCCCAGATTTTCCAATAAAGCGACAAAAATGGACTCTTCACCAATACGAAAGTTGGTGGGATATGCGTTAGATGCAAAAGCCCGTGGTATAGAAGTTTTACATTTAAATATCGGGCAACCAGATATTGCAGCTCCAGTGGAAGCAATGGAAAAAGTAGCCAACAATAACCTTAAAATGTTGCCCTACGGTCAATCAGAAGGTACTGAACAATATCGCCGTACGCTATGCGATTACTATTCCTTACACCAAATTGAACTTAGCACTAAAGATATTATTGTTACAACAGGGTCTAGCGAAGCTCTAGTGTTTTGCTTCAATGTGATTTGTAATCCTAATGATCAGATAATTATTCCCGAACCATTTTACGCAAACTATAATGGATTTGCTCGGTCTTGTGACGTGGATGTGGTTCCTATAGTAGCCAAGTTCAAGGATGACTTTAAATTATTGCCGATACGAGCATTTGAAGAAAAAATAACCGAGCGAACTAAGGCAATTGTCCTTTGTAATCCAAATAACCCAACAGGGTATGTATGTGGTAAAAAACATATTATTGGCTTGTGTGAGTTGGCAGTCAAACACGACATTTTTTTAATTGTTGATGAAGTGTATCGTGAATTTATATATGATGGATCACCTCATTATTCTGTTATGGCTTCCAACAAATACCGTAATCATACCATTATGATCGATTCGGTATCAAAGAGATACAGTTTGTGTGGAGCAAGGGTAGGGTGTATTGTTTCTAGGAATCATGAGTTTTTGAGCCAGATTTTGAAATTTGCCCAACTCAGACTATCACCACCTACTTTGGCATTGATAGCAAGCCATGCGGCCATAAAGTCTCCAAAGATCTATATTCAACAAGCAGTAGAGGAATATCGTTTACGAAAAGAATTACTAGTGGAGTGTCTAAGAACTACTATCCCTGAGGCAAGAGTCGTTTCTCCACAAGGAGCTCTTTTTTGCATGGCTGAATTGCCCCTTGAGGATGCGGAGGATTTCTCAAGATATCTATTGACTAGTTTTTCTGACAACAACCAGACCGTGATGTTGGCTCCTGGAAGCGGGTTCTATTCTGACCACTCTTTAGGTAAAAAACAAATTCGTATTGCTTTCGTGTTGGATAGGAAAAAACTAAAAAGAGCCGTCGAAATCATTGCGAAAGGACTTGAAGTCTATAACAATCAATAAAACCTGTAATGGGCTTGATTCAAAGGGATGTTTCGCTAAAAAGGTACAACAGTTTTGGTATCGAACATAAGGCTAGTTTTTTTTCAATGATTGAAAACCCCTCCGAACTCCCCAAGATTATTCAACAGAACAAAACCAATGGTGTAATTATACTGGGAGGGGGTAGTAATATCTTGTTGACTAATGATTTGGAAGATAAGCTGGTCATCTATATGGCCAATAAAGGGATAGAAATTGTAGCCAAGAACAAAAAAAATGTTGAACTAGAAGTTCAAGGAGGAGAAAAATGGCATGATTTGGTGCTTTGGTCTTTGGAAAGAAATTTTGGAGGTCTCGAAAATCTAGCTCTAATTCCCGGTCAGGTAGGCGCGGCGCCTATTCAAAATATTGGAGCCTACGGGGTCGAATTAAAAAGAGTTTTTCTCTCTTGTAAAGCTTATGATTTGAAAAACCATAGGATAGTCAAGTTTGACAAAGAAGACTGCCGGTTTGAATATCGAAATTCGATATTCAAGGCCGAAAAGAAAAATCGATTCGTCATTTTGTCCGTAAGGCTAATACTGAATCTATTACCATACCACCAAATTGAATGCTCATATGGGAGTATTAAAAGTGAATTAAACAACCAGGATCCCACAATCCATTCCGTTGCAAAAGCAGTCATAGCCATTCGCTCTAGAAAATTACCCGACCCAGAAAAAATAGGAAATGCCGGTAGTTTTTTTAAAAATCCTGTGGTCCCAGAACAAAAATTTTTGGAATTAAGTTCAAAATATCCTAAGATTCCTTTTTATGATGATCCCAGAGGAATTAAAATTCCGGCTGCATGGTTAATCGAGAAAGCCGGATTGAAAGGATATAAAAAGCAAGATGCCGGTGTACACCGCAATCAAGCCCTGGTTTTGGTCAATTATGGTAATGCTTCCGGGAGAGAAATCCTAGAATTAGCTCAGAAAATCAAACAAAAAATACATGATCTTTTTGGCATATCATTGAAAGAAGAAGTTCAGGTATTGTAAAGTAAAGTTTATTACTCTTCATTTTGTGGGCTTAATCTGCAAATTATAAGAATCCAATAATCCCGAATTGGGAAATTCTTTTTCGAGTAGATTCAAATATCTACTAGCTAAATCTTGATTTTGTTTTTTGATGTAGTGCTGAATCAATAATCCCAATGTGTCTTCTTTTCCCCAGCTTGGTCCATAAGCCATAGACGTGTTCTGGAAGGGTAAATCAAGGGCTTTTAATAATAGTGATTCGGTTTTTTTTCCTCCGCCAAATATTCTCGGAGTATAAAAATCAAATACAGCCTGGGCATAAACTGCTCTTGGATTGTTATTGTTCAATTGTATAGATTGTTTTAGATTTTTATTTAGACTTTTTCTATATCCTAAAAACTTGTGCTTCGGAACAAATTGAAAATTAAAGATTTTTATTAAGGCTAAAAGAGCCTGATTTTCAGAGTTTATTTCTTCTGTCCCTTCAAGAATATCCATGGCATATCTTATCCTGGTTTCACTTTTTGAGGGTTGCTGATTTCTGAGATAAAAAACAGAGTGTTTAAATATCAGATAAGATATCCAGTATTTTTTCTGACTTTCTAATTCAACCGACTCTTGAGTATTTAGTGCATATAAACTCCGCTCAAGAGATAAAAGTTCGGTATCATCATTATGAATCATCGCTTCCATAAATTCAGAATCTATTTTTGTTTCGATATAGGATAAAAAAGACTCCATCGGACTTGATTCCTGTGCAATAGCAACAATAGAAAACGAGGGAGCATAGAAAATGAAAGCCCCGAAGATTGCAACAGTCCTACCTAAAACAACCATATCACTTTAAAATCTTGAAAAAGCATCTCTGACCTCTATGCGCAAGTTTATCATTTTATTTTGTAAGTACTTGTTAATCATCATTCCTGGGTTTTTAAAATATACTATGCACAACTTTTTTTACGTTTTCTTGATATCGTTTTCCTTTGAACATTCCATCATACTTGCAATCTGCTGATATTACAATTCTTCTCAATTAGTATAGATGGGATGCAAATTAGATGTTTCTCATAAAAAACTACAAATCAGCACTACACATATGAAAAAGTTACCCATTACCCATTACTTATTCTATTAATCATTAAAATATACATATCAAAGGTTTAAAGAATTACTCATCTTTAATTTCTTGTGAAATAGGTACTCCTAACAAATACAATACATATGTATGACAAACTTGCCTTAAGGTATCGTTGTGGTATTAGACATTGACCTATAGATGAACAAGTTATTTTATCCGAATTAGCTAGAGAATTATCCTGTGAATT
>Ga0209022_1000147_pt1 | contig 93581 bp, 55 predicted proteins | sample PinacodermPK_FD_187300 | JGI IMG/M metagenome (GOLD analysis project Ga0209022, IMG submission 187300) | Host-associated microbial community of the marine sponge Aplysina aerophoba from Gulf of Piran - sponge pinacoderm, lysed by proteinase... | ecosystem: Host-associated > Porifera > Sponge >... | reverse complement strand
AAGAGGTCGTAGAAACGTTCAATACGTAAATACCACATTTGTTAATAATATGTGGAAATTGTTTAACGATAACACAACATTTAATGACGATATCAGTAAATGGGATGTCAGTAATGTGACCAATATGAGAGAAATGTTTGCCCATGCTACTTCTTTCAATCAAGATATCGGTTCTTGGAAAACCGGAAAGGTGACCAATATAAGTTGGATGTTTAACAATGCTCGTTCCTTCAATAAGTCACTAAATTGGAATACAAGTAAGGTGACGAATATGACTGGGATATTTCTTGGTGCTTCTTCCTTCAATGGAGCTATCCGTAATTGGAATACAAGTCAGGTGACGGATATGAGTGGGATGTTTTCCGGTGCTTCTTCCTTCAATAAGCCACTAAATTGGAATACAAGTAAGGTGACGAATATGACTACGATGTTTTCCGGTGCTTCTTCCTTCAATCAAACAATCAGTGGTTGGAATGTTGGTATGGTGACCCTTTGCGATGGGTTTTCAACATATAGCAACCTCACACAAAGTAATACCCCTAATTTCACCAGTTGTAACCCTAATTAAGTTTTTAGACCAACCATTACCGGTCCCTGTGCTCAGTACTTTTTTTAAAGAGATCGTTCAGATCAGGTATGCCCTATACTTGCTTTTTCCTCTCTATCAGGAAGAATCTGCAAACCTATTTCCCCGTATCCTCAAAAACTAAAAAAAATACCAGCAAATACAGTACAACTAGTTGCCCATATCCTAACATCAACACATAACTTTCTAGTGATTATTGAGTTTTTCAAAATACTCTACTTATTCCCATAGTAACCCTCTTGGTCCTATTTTCCTGAAACTCATTGTTAGTTCGGGTTTATTCTCTATTGATCTTCGTCCTAACTTCACAAGATGTAATCCTTAATTAAGTTTACAGACAAACACTCTTCTATTCGTGTTCTCAATAAATCAATCCAATTTAAAATGGTTTGCATCTTTGGTTTGAAGAAAGTCTCCTCCTTTATTTTCAAGATGAATCTCATTTTGGATTAATGATCAAACGAAAGCGTCTGTTGGTCTCCAAAAGTGTCCATCCAATTGATGAATATCAGCATAGTTATCAATGGCTTGGTTAAGGGGTGACTTTTGGTCTATCATAGGAAATAGTTTTTCTCTCGAAACATCATCAGTGTCTAATGATAATTTCAAGGGTTTTCTGAAAGATTTTTGTTCCCTCTTAGAGAGTTAGCAAACAAAATTCGAGAGAACTTAAAACCATGATTAATGACAATGCTGGCTCTCACGATTGTAAGAATATGACCATTCCAGAAAACATGAGACTTGGATATTTGGTCAATATATCCTGTCTAAAAAGAGAGAAGTTAGCCTTATATAGCTTTGATTTTGGGGATATTGATTTTTGTTCGTGTAGACATATAGTAAATTTTTTGTGAGGGTTAGGATAGCAAAAACCCTGAGACAAAAAACACATATCCATTACATCAGATCTTTTCAAAAGAGATGGAAAGTATGTAGAACAATAGCCAAAACTTATAACATTACCCAGATGGAGAGCAACAAGGGACTCAACTTTTTGGCTCTTCATACGATGAACTACCAGATAAAGTCTTAGATAAACACCACTTATACCATTTAGTCACTATACTTACTCAATAAGTTTATAGGTTTACTCTACGGATAAATAGCTTAGGCATTAAATTTTCTATGAGTAATTTTATTGTTTAAACGGTATTATTCATGGGTGAGCGACTTCTATCTGGATAGATACTACAACGAGTTCTGCTTCAGAATAAATCGTTCCCAGAGTGAAGAGATGATATTCAAAAATCTGATTGCAAAAATCGTGAACAAAGAAAAAATCTATCAAAAAAATCTGATATGTTCTTAAGTGACGACCTCAAAATCAATTAATATACAATCAAAAAGAACTATTTCACATCAAAGTGAGAGAACTCAGTTTATTAACTTTGAAGGATTAAATCCTACTACCTCCGGTTAACATTATCTCTTACTCTAGTGTGTAGAGGTACTTGGCTCCAAAAGATGATTTGTATTATAGCAGGATTGTGTATTATGTCAGTTTTTAAATCCACTTCACACTTTGCTAACACCTTAGTTCAATGGTTAAATTACAGAGATATTCCACTTTGAAATATTATATAAAAACCCAAATTTACCCCTTAGTATCTACTCTTTCAGTAATTTGTCAATGTTTCAATAACAGATTAAGGATTCCGTTACATCGAAATCATTTTATCAATTACATAATGACTGAAATATCAACAGAAACCAAATAGCAGCTCAATGTTCTTCAAACATAACCGTTATTTCTTTTTGTTTATCGTTTTAACACTTTTCACTTTATTTTCGTGTAACAATGAGACAGTTGAAACTGTTACTGCCTTCAAGCCTCCAGAAGCAGCTAAGTTTACCATAGTCACATCAGCTGGACTTGGCGGAACGATCACAGACACTGAAAGAAATGTTGAAAATGGACAATCAGTGATAATTAGAGCCACTCCCATGAAGCACTATCAATTTAAGGAATGGACTGGCGACTGCGGTACATTTAGCAAGGAATCGATGACCGACAATCAACACGAAATCACAATTACCGCTTCAAAAAATTGTCAGGTCAGGGCTGAGTTTGAAAAGATTAGCTACACCATCATAGCCACTTCAAAGGGTGGAGGTAGAGTAAGCAATGGACTATTGTCTAAAGAACAAGGGCAGATAGCCACCTTTACCGCAAAGCCTGATGAAGGATATGAATTTAGTGGATGGCAGACGACAGAAGATAATGATTGTCCATCGCTTGAAGATTCTTCGAATAGCAAAATAATTTTCGCAGTCGCAGGTGATTGTAGCTTAGAAGCAGTATTTGCCAAGGTACCCCGAACGATTACCACCATATTCAATGAGGGAGGCCATTTGACTTCAAATGGAAAGAAAACCGAAACCCTGACAGTAAATCAGGGGGATGAAGTGAAGATTACTGCTATTGCTGAAGACCATTATCAGTTGATAAATTGGGAAGGAACTTGCGGTGATTTTGGTGCTGATTCCTCTACAATAAGGATAAACTTGGAGAAGGATTGTACGATAAAAGCGGTTTTTGAAAAGATTCAATATACCATCAGTACTGCCTCTTCTGAGGGTGGCTCAGTAAGTGATACAGAATTGGTGGAAACATATGGTCAGTCTGTAACCCTGACTGCTACATCTGAAAATGGATATAAATTTAGTGGATGGACATTAGCAAAGGATACTCATTGTCCTGATCTAACCAATACTTCTACCACTACTTTGGAATTCACTGTTGTAGGAGATTGCCAACTACAAGCGACCTTTGAAAAAGCAGAGTTTACCATCAGTGCATCCTCGACTGAAGGAGGTTCAGTGGTCGAATCAAAATTGATAGTAGAATATGGTCAGAAAGCTACCTTGAGCGCAACTCCTGATGAGGGTTATGTATTTGATAGGTGGGAAACATCAGAAAATTCTGTTTGCGCAACGTTAAATGATTTATCCAACCCAACTTTGAAATTTACAGTTGAAAGAGCTTGCCAACTAGAAGCAATTTTTATTCCAGCGCCTCGAACGATTACTACCTCAGCAAATGAAGGTGGAGAAATAACCGAAACCCTAGCAGTGAATCATGGGGATGAAGTGAATATCAAAGCCTCCCCCAACCTACATTACCAGTTGAAAGAATGGCAAGGAACATGCGGTGAATTCAATTCAGAGAATACGTCCATATCTTTCACAGCTAGTAAAGATTGTGAAATCAAGGCGATCTTTAAGAAGATAGAATACACTATCAATGCTTCCTCTTCTGTAGGAGGTACAGTAAGTGAACAAGAATTATTAAGGGAACATGGTCAGACCGTTAACTTAACTGCTAAAAGTGAAGAAGGATATGTGTTTGAAAAGTGGGAGACAGTAGAAGATACCGACTGTCCTAGCTTAACCGATGTCTCCAACCCCACTTTGGAATTTACAGTTGAAAGGGATTGCCAATTGCAAGCGATTTTCACACCGGTTCCCCGTACGATTTCTACCTCAGCAAATGAAGGTGGAGAAATAACTGAAACCCTGATAGTGAATGATGGAGATGAGGTAACTATTGAAGCTACGGTGAAAGAACATTACGAATTCAAGGGATGGGAAGGAACATGCGGTGAATTTAATTCAGAAGATGAGTCTATATCTTTCACAGCCAGCGAAGATTGTGAAATCAAAGCAGTGTTTCAACCACTAATGTATACCATCACGACCGAAAGCTCAGGAGGAGAACTGAGTCCAAATACAATTGAGGAGGCAGAATACAACAAGAAGGTCACTATAGAGGCAGAACCCTATATTGGATATGAGTTTTCCATCTGGAAATCAACTGGTTCAGGCTGCCCAGAAATATCCGACCCTACTTATTCCATACTTGAGTTTGAAGTAAAAGGAGATTGCAAGTTAGAAGCAACATTTACTCCCATTGATAGTAATGTCCCAGGAGAGGAGAATGAAACCACCCAAGAACATGAACAGACAAATAATTTGCCTCTAGACACTAATCTCGGGGAAAATTCTAACATTAATCTCGGTATTGTGCAATATGATATAACCACTTCTTCAACTGTGGGTGGACAACTTAAATCTTCTTTCAAATTATCACAAAACGAACAAACTGATTTACGTGCCTATCCCAATAGAGGAAGCTATGTATTTAAAAAGTGGGAAACAAACTGTAGTAATTTTAGTGCAAATGAATTATCTAAAAATCCGATAACCCTGAAGGGAACTAAAAATTGTAGTATTCGCGCCATCTTTGAACCTATAATTTTAAACACAATCCTATCTGAAGAAATAATCACGACTTTTGGAACGAGTTTTAACGATGACCCCATTTATCAACAAATTGTTTCTCGTAACCCGGAATCCTATTTAATTGCATTCATCAGGGATGCAAGAAGGCACGGCTATGATGGAAATTTAAACATTAAAACAGATGAGTTTACTTTTGGTGAAATCGAAAATTCCATAGGTGTAGATGCCTTCGCCTTAGCAAATATTTGTAAGATAGATCCACCTACAATAAAAGTATCCAAAACATTTTGGGATATTTTATCTGAATGGGAATCAGACGCTAATGCCAGAAGAGATATAGATGTAATTTGGCACGAATTTGGACATGCTATATTGGGTTTACTTCACGCGAAGGATGATGCACATATAATGTACAAGAATAGGGGTAGTGAAACGAACCCTTTATTTTGGTATTACAATACAAACGACGAGAATAGGAATTGGCGTAGAGCAGTTGATGACTTATTTTCTGGTAAATCGCAGAGAAGAAAAAATTGCCTACATAAAACATATAATAGGGCCCTTTCTAGTTCGCAAAATGAAGTTCATTGCTTTCACCAACACTGATTTGAAATTCTTTTCAAATTATTTTTGCCAATCAAAAACAAACGAAATTTAGATTTCGAAATCTGATCTACTTGATTCAGGAAGCATTTTTGTCAAAAGAATACAACATCTGTGGATAGGTATTAAACCCGACTTTCGACTCGAAATAAGGCCAAAACCCTTACCAAGACTGAAAAGTGTCATTTCAAATTAAATCTGCATTTATTTGTTGAGAATACGCTTGTATTCTCTTTCAGGATACTAACCCAATAGAAATAGAACATGATCTTTATAAATCAGAAAAACAGGTCTATTTTATTTACGCCTTGCGGGAATTATTGACACAACCATAAAAGAAAAAAACTATCAGTCTAAAATTTTCAAATGTCTTGTATCCTCTACCTATGGTTATCAGCTCTTGTATTTTCCCATTCAGTCACTCTGCTCTGGCATTGGATTATACATAATAAAGGGCATTGCAAACTCCCGCTAGATGACTTTCAATCATCTCTACTACACCTACCACTTCGGAAATCACCATATCTATTGAATCCTTACACCAGATTAGAAACAACCCTCTGGTCTCAATAAAGTCCTTACAACCGAACAAGGCTTTGAAGTTTTCGGATCTTCGCCTTTCTACCATATCAAGAACATAACCTTCATTTGCACCGCTGATGATGGAAGCGTAATGATGTCCCATTTTAAAGGCGTATTCATCAATACTTAAATAAAAGGGGACAGTAGATGAATGCTCTTACAATAAACGCTTGGCCTCTCTATCCATTATCCGTTGAATAATTCTAAAACTACATTGAAGAAGATTTGCATTCCTGGTTTTATTTTTGGTACTACGAAGAACTTTTGTAGCATAAACAGCAAATGCATGAGTGAAATGATCATACTGATTAGCCCAAAGCGCTTTGATGGGTTTGACACCCGCTGATGACTTTACTCGTGGAACAAGACAATGAATATAGCAAGTGTATTCAAGAAAATTTAGATGACGTCAACGACGATCATCCCGATGGTCGTATATCGGACTGGACTTATCAGTGTGCGCACAAAGACTATGGGTGCCTACATAGGAAATGTATATATCTATGTGCTCCTTTTTCTTTTGAAAATACCAAATTATCAACGTTCCAGCTGGTATCAAGATCCAAACCATCTAAAATGAGACGTTTTTCTTTGCTATCTATGCTCATCATAAATCAATTTAAACCCAATTTTAACCCTGCCCAAAATAACTACTTCAACCAAAAAAAACCAAATTACCACATAATGTGTATCAGAAACACCCATTTCAATTTAAAAATGTAAAAAAAACAAAAATAAATCCCATATAAACACTCAAATAACATAACTTTGGAGTGTGGCTCAAAAATTAATTAAGAACTTGGGCTAGACTATTGGGTGTACAACGAAAAGATTTGATATTATGGAAGTACTAGCGCAATAAATTTATTGGTTTGACTTAACATAACAATAGAAGTATTTTACCGAGTGCAAAATGGCTGAAATAAAACCGTCATCAACAAGATAATAATTCAATGTTATACAAGCGGAGCCGTTATTACTTTTTGTTTTGCATTTTAATAACACTCATTTTATTTTCTTGTAACAACCAAGGAGTTGAAACTGTTCCTCCAACCAGACCACCATCGGCTAAATTTACCATCGCCACATCCGCTGGACTTGGCGGGGAAATTACTGATACGCAAAGTAATGTAGAGAGTGGACAATCGGTAAAAATTACTGCCACAGCAGACCAGCACTATCAATTGAAAAGTTGGACAGGTGACTGCGGTAGTTTTAGCAAAGATGATTTGGAAATAACGATAACTGCTTCAAACAATTGTCAAGTCAGAGCTGAATTTGAAAAGATAATCTACTCCATCACAGCCATTTCAAAGGGGGGGGGTAGTTTGTCTGCTGGAGAATTCTCAAGAGAACAAGGGCAGACAGCAGCTTTTACTGCCGAGCCTCAAGAGGGTTATCAATTCAGTGAATGGAAAGTAGGTGAAGATTCTGACTGTCCAACCATTGAAGATACTTCCAATTCCAAAGTGACCTTTGTTGTAGTGGGTAATTGTAGTTTGGAAGCGGTTTTTGTCAAAGCACCACGAACGATTACCACCATAGCAGATGAAGGAGGTTTCTTGACCTCAAATGGAGAGATAATCGAAACCCTGACAGTAGACCACGGTGATGAAGTGGAAATTATAGCTACCAATGAAGATCATTATGAGTTGAAAAATTGGGATAGCAGTTGTGGTGATTTTGGAGATGGACAATTGACTATCATGTTCACTGCAGAAGAAGATTGTACAATAAAAGCGGTCTTTGGGAAGGTAAACTATACTATTGCAGTCAGTTCAACTGATGGAGGTAGCGTGAGCGATGAAGGAGAATTATCCATAGTGTATGGTCAGACAGCTATATTGACCGTAGAACATGAGGAAGGTTATGAATTTAGTGGTTGGGAAACATCGGACTGCCTAACCCTTGAAGATACATCAAGTCCAAAAGCTGAGTTCATCGTTAGAGGTGATTGTAGTTTGGAAGCGGTATTTACCAAAGAGGCTCGTAAAATTACCATAGAAGAAAACCAGAATGGGAAAATAACCATTACCCCATCCACAGCGGTTGACCATGGTGATGAGGTAGAGATTACTGCCACTGCCAACCAGTATTATGAGTTCAAGGGCTGGGTCGGAACTTGTGGCGATTTAAATAATGATGAATCCACCATAATGATTATCGTTGTTGCTGATTGCACGATAGAAGCCGTCTTTGAAAGTACAAGATATACCATCACAGCATCTTCTTCTGATGGAGGTAGTCTGAACCAGGAAGGAGAATTATCCAAAGAACATGGTCAGCCTGTTTCCTTCATTGCAACACCGGAAGATGGGTATACATTTAGTAAATGGGCATTAGCAGAGGATGCTAGTTGTCCCAGCCAAATAGATGTCTCTAACATTAATTTGGAATTCAATGTATCAGGTGATTGCCAACTACAAGCGGTCTTTGAAAGGTCAGAATACACCATCAGGGCATCCTCTACTGAAGGAGGGATAGTGGACGAACCAGAGTTGAAAAGGGAATATGGTCAGACAGTTACCTTGAAAGCAAAGGCTAATGAGGGTTATGATTTTAGTGGTTGGACATTAGTAGAAGAAACTGAATGTCCAAAGATAGACGATGAATCCAACCCTACTTTGCAATTCGTTGTTGTGGGAGATTGCCAACTGCAAGCTAATTTTACCCTAGTTCCCCGAACAATTGCTACCTCAGCAGATGAAGGTGGAAAGATAACCGACACCCAAATAGTGAAAGATGGTGAAAAGGTGACGATAGAAGTTACCGTTAAAAAACATTATGAATTTGAGGGTTGGGAAGGCACTTGTGGCGAATTTAGTTCGGAAGAGAAGTCCATAAATTTCACAGTCAGTAAGGATTGTGATATTAAGGCATTGATTAAACCGCGGAACTATACGATCACCACCAAGGGTTCTGGGGGAAAATTGACTCCGGAGACGATTGAAGCAGAGTACAACAAGGCGATTACAATAGAGGCAAATCCGGATCCCGGTTATGAATTCTCAAAATGGGAATTAATTGGCTCAGATTGTCCGGAACTCACCGACCCTACATATTCTATATTTAAGTTTCAAGTGAAAGGAGATTGTGAGTTGGAAGCAGTGTTTGATCCCATTGAAGGTTATGTTCCTCCACCAGAGGAGGAGCCTATCCAAGAAAATGAACAAACAACACCAAATCAACCAACAACTACCACTACACCAAATCAACCAACAACTACCACTACAACAAATCAACCAACAACTACCACTACAACAAATCAACCAACAACCAGTACTCAACCTACAACTACCACTACAACAAATCAGCCTGTAAATACAAATACTGAAAAGAACAATGATGTTGACCTCAGCAATGTCCGGTACAAATTAACTTTTTCAGCTGGTATTGGAGGTCTAGTGAATGGATATGATAATAAAATATGTATTCTCTTAAGACCTGATCCTACTACCTTCGACTTACAAGCCCATCCTAAAGGGCCTTATAAATTCTCAAAATGGGAAACCAACTGTGGTGATTTTAGTGATGATGAACTAACTACTAACCCGCTAACAATTAAGGGATCGAAAGACTGTTGGGTTAAAGGAATATTTAGTCCCCTTAGCATTAATCCTGTACTAGCTGAAGACGTAATCACGAATTTTGGTACAAGTTTTGACGATGATCCTATATATAAACAAATTACTTTTAGAAATCCTGAATCCTATTTAAATGCATTTATAAGAGACGCTAGAAGACATGGGTATGAAGGTAACTTGAATATAAATACATCCGGATTTGATTTTCCAGAAGATCCAACCGTAAATTTTGCTATCGCAGATAACTGTTCAAATCCGCCATCAATAAGAGTGTCAAATATTTTTTGGAAAGAATTAGATAAATTTAAATCAAATCCAAATATTCGGCCGGATATTCATGTAATTTGGCATGAGCTTGGACATGCAATCTTAAACTTAGCTCATGCAAACAGTAGAGACCATATAATGTATCCCACTTTAGAAACAAAACTACAGAGCCCACACCATTTGAATTTCGAAGAAGGTAATAACCGTTGGCAGGAAGCTGTAGGAGACTTCTTTTCTGGAAAAGGGCAATCTAAATCAGGACCTTGTAACATTTATGACCCTATAGATGAAAAAGAGCCTACATGTTACTAAACGGAATGGGAACTCAATGTTTTCATGAAGAATACTTAATTTTTTTCTTATCTTTGAAAGCAAATCTGGTAGCCCACTTTTACCTCTTTACACAGTCTTTGGGACACTCCCATAAATTGACTAAGTTAAAAATTACACCTAAGCATTTTCACTCAAGTCATCAGAGCTAATGTTCACCAAATTTTGCCGCCTCTTTGATTATTAAACAGTGGGTTCTATGTGTTTAATTTGATTCAGTTACATAGTACTAGAAACATACTAAGTAAGCAGTTACTCTGATTTCGTGTACTCTTTTCATATTAAATCATCTTTCGATGAATACACAAAGACCTTCCATAAAATAAATAACTCTCGAAATGAGTGAGGATAATTGAATTTCAAAATTCAAAAAATACTCATTAATATGTGAAAACTTAAAGTCTAAAGCGAGTTATATCAGCAGAATATTTTGTTATTACCACCATTTCTATGCCTCACCCTTGAATCCCAAGTTAAGCGGAATATCAACTGAATCATTGGTATTGATATCTCCAAAATTGGACTGATATTTGCGTAAATTCTGACCTAATGCCCTATGCAAACGTTTGGCATGCTCCGGTGTCAAAACTATCCTACTCCTTACTCTAGCTTTGGACGACCCCGGCATAACCGAAAGAAAATCAATGACAAATTCTGTTCTTGAATGATTGATTACAGCTAGGTTAGAATATACCCCATCAGCCGTTTGTTCATCAATACTGATGTCTAGCTTTTGCTTTTTCCCCTTCTTCTGCTCTGCCATTACTCAGCTGGTTCAAAAACTTTAATCTTCTCAGGTTCCGGATAAGCTAATAAAGAATTCTGCTCATCCTTGTTGCCAACCAATATGCTCTGGTACTCTCTAAGTCCTGTACCAGCTGGGATTCTATGACCGACTATGACATTTTCTTTCAACCCCTCAAGATGATCTACTTTTCTTCTAATTGTAGCTTCATTGAGAACTTTTGTTGTAGTCTGGAACGAAGCAGCCGAAATAAACGATTTGGACTCGCTTGATGCCTTAGTAATCCCCTGCAATTCCGTTGCCCCAGTTGCAGGTATAGCATCATTGGCCTCAACTAAAGCCAAACCCTTGCTCCTGAGAATTGTATTCTCATTCCTTAATTCACGCTTTGAAATTAGTTGACCTACTTTTAAGTTATCTGACCCTCCTTGATCTACTACCACTACCTTGCCAAATAAATCTTCGTTTACCCGAATAAAATCGTTTCTAAAAACCAATTGATTTTCCAAAAACAAAGCATCTCCAGGATCTGTGATTCGAACTCTTCTCATCATCTGCCTGATGATCACTTCAAAATGCTTATCATTGATTTTAACCCCCTGCAATCTATATACCTCCTGTATTTCGTTCACCAAATGCTTTTGTACAGCTAATGGACCTCTTATTTTCAGCATATCAGCAAGCGTTACCGGCCCTTCAGAAAGAGGAGTGCCCGCTTCGACATGATCATACTCCTGAACCATAATCTGATTGTAAAGCTTAACAATATAGGTCTTTCTAGTCCCATTCTTTGCAGTTACCGTGATTTCTCGGTTACCCCTTCGAATCCTACCATAGGAAACAACTCCATCAATTTCAGCTACTACAGCTGGGTTTGATGAATTTCTCGCCTCAAATAATTCGGTCACCCTTGGCAATCCACCAGTCAAATCTCGAGACTTTTGAGAACTCCTTGGAATTTCAGCCAATACATCACCTGGCTCTACACTATCGCCCTCTTTGATGTTTAGCTGGGTACTGACATTGAGCACATAATTCTTTACTACTTTATATTCAACATCGGTCTCTTCGTCCTCCGATAAAGGTAAAAGTGAAACGCGTTTGCAAATATCCATTGATGGAACTTCTTTTGATGTTGATGGTATAATAATCCATTTTTCTTTGCCCGTTTGTTCATCAAGATCCACCTGGTAACTAACTCCCTTGACCATATTATTGAACCTTATCATTCCTTTGTGTTCAGATACAATCAAACGATTGTAAGGATCCCATCTGCAAATCAAATCACCCTGAGCAACTATGTCCCCATCTTTAACGAACAAAGCCGAACCATACCTTATTTTGTCCGAAGTCAAAACATTTCCAGTAGTTGAATCCAAAATCTCAAAATCAGTAGGTCTAGCCGATGTGACAATATTCTCGCCAGATTGTCTGTTCCTTTCAGTTCTCAATTCACTTCCGATTCGAACAACCCCACCAAATTGAGCTTCTAATTTATTTTCACCTTCTACATACCCCTTCACAGCTCCAATATGGAACGTTCGGAGAGTCAATTGGGTTCCCGGTTCTCCAATAGACTGAGCAGCAATCACACCAACTGCTTCACCCTGCTGAACCATCTTTCCAGTGGATAAATTACGACCATAACATTTAGCACAAATTCCGCGAATAGCTTGGCAATTTAAAGGGGAACGAACTTCTACTGATGTAACCATAGAATTACCAACAATATGGGCCTCCCGCTCAGTAATTTCTTGATTTCTCTTAACCAGTACTTCATTGGTTGATGGATCAATAATATCAGTCAACGCTACCCTTCCCAAAATTCTCTCCGATAAAGGCTCTACAACCTCTTGATTATTTTTAAGGGCTTCAATTTCCAGTCCAATCAAAGTACCACAATCATCCATATTAACGATCACATCTTGAGCTACATCATGAAGTCTCCGTGTCAGGTAACCAGCATCAGCCGTCTTTAAAGCTGTATCAGTCAACCCTTTTCGGGCTCCGTGAGTGGACATAAAATATTCCAAAATAGAAAGTCCCTCTACGAAATTTGATTTGATTGGAGTCTCCATCATGACACCACCTACATTGGCCTTTTTCCTTGGTTTTTCTATTAATCCCCTCATGCCAATCACCTGTCTTAGCTGCTCCATTGACCCCCGAGCTCCTGAATCCAACATCATATACACTGAATTGAACCCTTGTCTGTCCTTAGCTGTTCTTTCATTAATGATATTCGAAAGTTTGGCACTAGCAGAAGTCCATAAATCTAATATTCTGTTGTATCGCTCATTAGATGTGATAAAACCCTGATTATAATTTTCCTGCACATTTTTAAGTTCACTAATTGCATTGGAAATAATTTCTTTCTTTTCAGATGGAATTGTGATGTCATTCAAATTAAAAGATAAACCTCCCTTAAATGAATAATAAAAACCCATCTCTTTGATGGCATCTAAAAATTCTGACGTAGAAGGAACATCCGTTGCCCGTAAGATTTTGCCTATTATCTCACGAAGACTCTTTTTAGTCAATAAAATGTTGAAGTATTCCACACCCTCAGGGACCAATTCATTAAACAAAACCCTTCCAACTGTTGTCTCCATAAATCGCTGATTAGTGTCTACCTTAAATTCATCAGTCTTTATTTTGATTAGTGCATGAAGATCTACAGATTTTTGATTGTAAGCAATTTTTACTTCACTAGTTGAATTGAAAATAGCACCCTCACCTTTTACTTTTTCTTGAGGTGTCGATCTTTTAACCTTGGTCATATAATATAGTCCCAAGACCATATCTTGAGAAGGCACTGTAATTGTATATCCGTTAGCAGGATTCAAAATGTTGTGAGATGCTAACATGAGCAATTGGGCTTCCAAAACCGCTTCTGGCCCTAAAGGCAAATGAACAGCCATCTGGTCCCCATCAAAATCAGCATTGAATGCAGTACAGACTAGCGGATGCAATTGAATAGCTTTTCCTTCGATTAATTTGGGCTGGAAAGCCTGAATCCCCAGTCGATGCAAGGTAGGTGCTCTATTCAATAAAACCGGATGCCCCTTGAGAACATTTTCCAAAATATCATAAACAACAGGTTCTTTCTTTTCGATAATTTTTTTAGCCGATTTGATGGTCTTAACAATACCCCTTTCTGTTAATTTTCTTATGATAAAGGGCTTGAACAGTTCGGATGCCATAGCCTTAGGAAGTCCACACTCATACATTTTCAATTCAGGACCACTAACAATGACACTTCTGGCCGAATAGTCAACCCGCTTGCCTAACAAATTTTGTCTAAATCGACCTTGTTTCCCTTTTAATGCATCTGAAAGAGATTTAAGCGAACGATTCGAATCACTCTTTACAGCAGAGGACTTTCTAGTATTATCAAATAATGAATCAACGGCCTCTTGAAGCATTCGTCGCTCATTTCTGAGTATAACTTCGGGAGCCTTAATCTCTACCAATCTTTTTAGACGGTTGTTTCGGATAATGACTCGACGATATAATTCATTCAAATCAGAAGTGGCAAACCTCCCTCCGTCAAGAGGGATCAACGGACGAAGTTCAGGAGGGATTACTGGAATCACTTTCATGACCATCCATTCCGGTCTATTTTCTCCCCCTATATTGGCTTCTCTAAAGGCTTCAACGACACCTAGTCTTTTGAGCGCTTCAGCTTTTCGCTGCTTAGATGTTTCTGTTCTGGCCTTGATACGAAGTTTTTCTGATAATTCATTGAGATCTATCTTAGATAACAATTCTGCTAAACAATTAGCACCCATTTTGGCGACAAACTTTTCTGGATTATCATCGTCCAAATATTGATTCTCCACCGAATTAGGTAGGTTATCCAAAATACTGAGGTATTCCTCTTCAGAAAGAAATACCACATTTCCATCTAGAGGCCAAGATTTGCAACAAACAGCTTTTCCTGGTTTCTCCACTAAATATTTCCCATCTAATCTTCTTCTTGTAGCAACAAATTTATCAACGTGGTCATATTCTAATTCATCATTACCAAAAGGTAATTCTTCAATTATCTGCTGGTACTCTTTTTCAGTCAACATGATCTTATTATCCTTGACCTTCTGTGCATAATCTGGATTTTGATAAGCTAATCCAGGATTAACGACCACATACTTCTCATGGTAAATAATCGAACTGAGTACTTTGGTTGACATACCCAAAAGATAACCGACTTTAGATGGAGGAGATCTGAAATACCAAATGTGAGCCACTGGAGAAACCAACTGAATATGACCTACTCGGTTTCTTCTGACCCTTTTTTCAGTTACCTCTACACCACATCGATCGCAAACAATCCCTCTGTACCGAATACGCTTATATTTACCACAAGCACATTCATAGTCTTTTACAGGACCAAAAATTCTCTCACAGAACAAACCATCACTTTCAGGTTTATGTGTTCTGTAGTTGATTGTTTCAGGTTTTAATACTTCACCCCTAGAGGCCGCTAAAATAACTTCTGGAGAAGCAAGCCCTATGGTAATCTTGTTGAATTTTTTTTGAGTGATAGATTCTTGATTTTTATACATTGATATTGTTTTCCTAAATTATTTATTCTTCCAACCTTATGTCGATCCCAAGTCCCTTTAGCTCATGCATCAATACATTGAACGATTCGGGCAATCCTGGCTCAGGTAAAGTGTCGCCCTTTGTTATGGCTTCGTATGTTTTTGCCCTTCCAACAACATCATCTGATTTTACTGTAAGGATTTCTTGTAGAGTTTTGGATGCTCCATAGGCTTCTAATGCCCAAACCTCCATTTCACCAAAACGCTGGCCCCCAGATTGGGCTTTACCTCCAAGAGGTTGCTGGGTTATGAGAGAATATGGACCAATAGATCGTGAATGCAACTTATCATCAACCATGTGTCCTAATTTTAACATATAGATAATTCCAACGGTGGCTTTTTGGTCAAAACGCTCCCCAGTCCCCCCATCATAGAGATAAGTATGTCCGAGACGGGGAATTTCTGCTTTGTCAGTTAACTCATTAACCTGATCCATCGTTGCTCCATCAAAAATTGAGGTTGCATATGTTTGTCCCAATTTCTGACCTGCCCATCCTAAAACAGTTTCATAGATTTGTCCCAAATTCATCCTAGAGGGAACACCTAAAGGATTCAAAACTATATCTACCGGAGTTCCATCTTCCAAAAAGGGCATATCCTCAGAACGAACGATCCTGGCAACAATTCCTTTGTTACCATGACGCCCAGCCATTTTATCCCCAACCTTTAATTTTCTTTTTTTGGCAATATAGACCTTAGCCCTTTGTTTCACCCCACTTTGAAGCTCATCTCCTACCCGAATAGCATCTTCTTCTCTACGTCGAGCTCCCTCAATATCCTTATGCTTGATTATGTAATTATGCAAGACATCGTCAATCAATTGATTGGTCTTTTTGCTTTGCGTCCATTTCCCTTCAATATGGGTATAATCACTAATTCTCTCTAAATCCGATCCGGTAATTTTCTTTCCTTTTGGAATTGATTCATCTTCATCACCATATTCATTTTGAATGCCTTGAGATACTCTTCCCTTAACAATACTGGACAATTTTTTAATTAGAGTAGCTCTCAAATCATCCTGCTGTAGATCGTATTTATCATTCAGCTTTTCAATATCTTGCTTTGCCCTTGACCATTTTTCTTTTGTCGATCTTGAAAATACTTTGGTGTCAATTACTGTTCCATAAGTTGAAGGCGGTGTTTTTAGTGATGCATCTTTAACATCTCCTGCTTTTTCTCCAAAGATCGCTCGAAGCAATTTTTCTTCAGGCGTAGGGTCTGATTCTCCCTTAGGTGTGATCTTTCCAATCAAAATATCCCCAGGCTTGACTTCTACACCAACCCGAATCAATCCATTTTCATCCAAGTCTTTTGTAGCCTCCTCGGAAACGTTTGGAATATCTCTAGTCAGTTCCTCAGCACCCAGTTTTGTATCCCTGACATCTAAATGCAACTCATCTATATGAATTGAAGTCAAAATATCATCCCGCACTACCCTTTCAGAAATAACAATAGCATCTTCAAAATTGTATCCCTTCCATGACATAAAGGCTACTTTAAGGTTTCTTCCTAATGCGAGTTCACCATTTACTGTGGCGTAACCTTGCGTCAATACTTGACCTTTTGTAACCTTATCTCCTTCTTTGACGATAGAACGCAAATTGATACAAGAACCATAATTGGTTCTCTGGAATTTAGTGAGGTTATAAGTTTTGATATTTCCATCAAAATCAACTAATTCTTCTTCTGGCTGATAGTCATATTTTAATACTATCTTATTAGCATCCACATATTGGACGATACCATCACGTTCAGCATTGAGCAAAACCCTGGAGTCCGTAGCCACTTTTCGTTCTAAACCGGTACCCACAACTGGTGCTTCCGGCTTGATTAAAGGAACAGCCTGACGCATCATATTGGAACCCATCAAAGCTCTGTTGGCATCATCATGCTCAATAAAAGGAATAAGAGAGGTAGAAATAGAAGCAATTTGATTTGGTGCTACCTCCAGATAATCCACCTCCTGGGGATTTACTTCTGGAAATTCTGTTTGTCTACGAACTTCCACAGAATTCTGAAGAATCTCGCCATATTGATCTAGCGAAACATTGGCTCGACCAAAATTCAGAGGTCTTCGTTCGCCGGCATATCCTTTTTCCTCATTTGGTATATTTCTACTTTCTTCTTCGTCTGCAGCCAGGTAATGAATAGTATCAAGATCAACCTTTCCATCATATACTTTTCGATAAGGAGTTTCAATAAATCCGAGCTTGTTGATTTTAGCAAAAACACTCAATGATGAAATCAAACCAATATTAGGACCCTCGGGAGATTCAATGGGACATATTCGACCATAATGAGTATAGTGTATGTCTCGCACTTCAAATCCAGCTCGTTCTCTTGATAAACCCCCAGGTCCGAGTGCTGACAATCTTCTTTTATGGGTTATTTCAGCAAGAGGGTTAGTCTGATCCATAAACTGAGACAATTGGGAAGTACCAAAAAAAGAATTGATCACCGAGGTAATCGTTTTGGAATTAATCAGATCCGATGGTGTAAATTCTTCATTATCTCTTACATTCATTCGTTCTTTAATCGTTCTAGCCATTCTTGAAAGCCCCACTCCAAATTGAGTGGACAATTGTTCACCAACTGTTCGTACCCTTCGGTTAGAAAGGTGGTCAATATCATCTACCTCAGCCTTTGAGTTAATCAATTCGATTAGAATTTTGATTATCTGAATAATGTCCTTATTGGTCAACACCAATGTATCGGGATCAATATCTAGTTCCAATTTTTGATTCATTTTGAATCTCCCTACTTCACCCAGATTATAACGCTGATTTGAAAAAAACAGTTTGTTAAGCGTATCTTTGGCTGTAGCTTCATCTGGAGCATCAGCATTACGTAACTGACGATATATGTACTCAAGGGCTTCAACTTGGGTATTGGTAGGATCTCGCTCAAGTGTATTGAAAATAATGTCGTTATCTGTGATTCCTTCTTTATGTAATAACACTGTTTTTTCTCCTACTTCAATAATTTTATCTATGTTATCTTTTTCTATGGTTTCATTTCGAGGGATAATAATTTCATTCCTGGAAATTGATATGACTTCGGCGGTATCTTCATCAACAAAATCTTCAGTCCACCTCTTCAAAACTGGAGCAGCTAGTTTTCGACCCAAAACTCTCTTAAGACCAGCTTTGGATACTTTTACTTCTTCGGCTATGTCAAATTCTTGGAAAATATGGTGGTCTGTTTCATATCCTATGGCTTTGAGCAAAGTGGTTACAGGAACTTTTTTCTTCCTGTCTATATATGCGTACATCACAGAATTGACATCAGAAGCAAATTCTATCCAAGATCCTTTAAATGGGATAACTCGTGCCGAATAGAGAACTTTTCCATTGGTATGAAGAGATTGCCCAAAAAATACTCCGGGTGATCGATGTAATTGAGATACCACTACTCTCTCGGCTCCATTAATGACGAAAGTTCCACTAGGTGTCATGTAAGGAATTTTACCCAAATACACATCTTGAGTAGTGAAAGAATTGGGTCCATCAGCTGATTCCTCCCTAGTCAGCTTGAGCCTAGCCTTTAAAATGACCGAATAGGTTAACCCACCTTCAATGCATTCTTTGATTCCAAATCTAGGTGGATCAACAAAATAGTCTTCAAAATCTAAGACTGACTGACCTCGTGAATCCGATATTGGAAAGTTGTCTTTAAAGGTTTTAAATAGTCCTTCCTCTACCCTATTTTCTGGTTTAGCGTCTAGTTGAAAAAAATCTCTGAAAGACTTGAGTTGAACATCCAAAAAATCAGGATACTGAGGAATGTGTTCCACTCTTGAAAATTGAATCCTTTCGTTATTATTTTCCGACATATGCTGTGTATCTAATTAACATAAATTGATGGTGTTTTTGTGATAAACATTAGGGAAACCCTCGATATCTGTTGACACCGAGAAATCCAATTGATATATAATCTTTTTGGATACTACTTAATTTCGGCTTCTGCTCCGGCTTCTTTCAATGCTTGGAGCAATGAATCAGCTTCTTCTTTAGAAATCCCTGATTTGATTGGACTTGGTGCAGTATCTACAAGGCCTTTAGCATCTTTTAAATTTGTACCGGTAAGTTCTTTAATCAGTTTAACTACTTTGAGTTTGGCCGGACCAGAAGCGGTCAGAATCACATCAAATTCAGTTTGAACACTTTCTTGTTCGGCATCTGCTTCTGCCTGACCAGGACCTGCCACTGCTACTGCAGCCACCGCAGGTTGAATACCATATTCATTTTTTAAATAATCTGAAAGTTCTTGGACCTCTTTAACCGAAAGGTTGACCAATTGCTCAGCTAGTTCTTTTACTTCTGCCATGATGAATAATTATTTTATTTTGTTAAGATTTATTTATTGGTTTTTATTATCGAAGAATTAGGATTCTTTATTGGCTAATGTTTCGAGTGCCCCCATCAAATTCTGCATTCCTGATTGCAAGCCCGAAATAACGCTATTTAAAGGCGCTTGTAACAAAGAAACTATTTCTGCTAGCAACTCTTCTTTGGATTTTAATTTTTCTAATACATCTAATTTCTCGTCACCTATAAATACCGCTTGATGTATATATGCCCCTTTTAAGCTCGGAATTTTCGTCCTTTTCCGAAAAGACTTAATTAATCTTGCAGGCTGGTTGGCTTGATTACCATAGATGATGGTTGAACTCCCTTTCAACACTTGATTGAGTTCGCCAAAGTCTTTTGCAGAGGTTTCCATCGCTCTATTTAAAATGGTGTTTTTCACCACTCTCAATTTGATGTCATTTTGGAAACATAGCCTTCTAAAATTATTGTTTTGATTGGCTGACAATCCTGCTAAATCAGCCAAGTACAATATGTCTGTTTGATCTAAAATTCCTGTAAGTTCTTCGACAACTTCTTGTTTTTGGGCTCTTGTCATTATAAGGTCAAAAAATTCTATTTGGTTATTGATTATGACAACCTCGGCTCAATTGGTATTCCTGGTCCCATAGTGCTAGACATGTAGAGGCTTTTCAGATAAGTTCCTTTGGAACCTGATGGTTTCAATTTTATCACTGTATTGATCAATTCGTATGCGTTCTCATAGATCTTTTTTTCATCAAAAGAGACTTTTCCGATAGCTGCATGAACAATTCCAGTTTTATCTACTTTAAAATCAATTTTTCCTTTTTTAATATCAATAATGGCCTGTTTAATATTCATGGTTACAGTACCTGTTTTGGGGTTTGGCATTAAGCCTCTTGGTCCCAAAATACGACCGAGTGGCCCTAGTTTTCCCATAACAGGTGGATTGGCAACAATAACATCTATATCTGTCCAACCACCCTTGATTTTTTGAAGGTATTCGTCAAGGCCAACATAATCGGCACCAGCTTGAATAGCATCATTTTCTTTATCGGCAGTGACCAAAGCCAAAATTCTGACTTGTTTACCTGTACCATGTGGTAGAGTAGCAACACCCCTGACCATTTCATTAGCTTTTCGAGGGTCCACTCCTAGACGTAAAGCCAAATCGACTGTTGCATTGAAAGAAGTATAGTTGATTTTTTTTACCAACTTACAAGCTTCATGAAGGGTATAGAGATTTTCTCTATCAACACTTGATGTTGCTCTGCGATGCTTTTTCGAAGTTTTACCCATAGAATAGATTATTTCTTGATCGGTGGTTGACCTGTTACTCTAATACCCATAGACCTTGCCGTTCCAGCCACCATTTTGGTTGCCGATTCTATGGTAAAAGCATTGAGGTCTTTCATTTTCTTTTCAGCGATTTCCTGAGCCTGGTCCCATGATAGGGATCCAACCTTATTCCTATTGGGCTCACTTGAACCCTTCTGTTTTTTTACTGCGGACAAAATTTGATTTACCGACGGTGAAGACTTGACCTCAAAATCAAAGGATTTATCTGTATAGACTGTCATATAAACCCTTAGGTTTTCACCACTTAGTTCTTTAGTTCGAGCATTGAACTGCTGGCAAAATTCCATAATATTTACACCGGCAGCTCCAAGAGCAGGACCAATCGGTGGTCCAGGATTTGCCGAGCCGCCCTGAACCCTCATTTTAACCTTTTTGCTTACTTCTTTGGCCATTTTTTATTCAACTAATTATCTACCGCTCTAGTTTCGTTTAAAAACAATTGATACTAAATCTCTTTTATATCTTTTCTACCTGTAGGTAACTCAACTCAAGAGGTGTCTTCCGTCCAAAAATTTTCACCATGATTTCTAGTTTACGTTTTTCTTCATTGATTTTTTCAATAGTTCCATTAAAACCATTAAAAGGTCCGTCAATGACTTTTACGCTCTGACCTAGTTTGAATGGTATGGATACCATTTCTGTAGCCATTGTCAGCTCATCTACTTTTCCTAGCAAGCGACTCACTTCAATAGGTCGTAATGGTACTGGTGCTCCATCAGATGTTTTAGACTCCTTTAGAAAACCAATGACATTATTCATGGATTTAATGGCTGAAACTACTTTTTCTATCTCCCCAGATTTCACCAATACATAGCCGGGATAATACACCTTTTCTTTACTGATCTTTTTCCCATTCCTAATCTGCACTACTCGTTCTGTAGGCACCAGAATATCATCAATAAATTGATCCAAATTTTCATAAGCCAAATCTTTGATAATCTCTGATTTTAACTTGAGCTCTTTACCACTTATGGCTCTAATAACGTACCACTTTTTATCTTGAGTATCTATCATAATCAATTGTTGATAAACTATCCGATGATATCAAAATAAAACTGTACAACACTAGACAACACTGTATCTGCCCCCCAGATCGCAAGAGAAAACAAAACAGAAAACACCAAAACAATACTAACCAATCGTTGCAACTCTGTCCATTGCGTCCAAGTGACGTTATTTCTCAATTCTTTAAAAGAATCTTTGATATATTCAATCAACTAGCAATTCTTTTGTACATTTGATGTCCTTCCGCACGGGTTGAGAGACTCGAACTCCCGACACCTGGTTTTGGAGACCAGTGCTCTACCAACTGAGCTAAACCCGTATATGACTTAAATCCACCAAAACCATTTATTATTCACTTCAGATAAGCTGTCATCCAAGACTATATTATTAGTCAAGGATTTCAGTTAATTGACCTGCTCCAACTGTCCTGCCACCTTCTCTTATGGCAAACCGTAAACCTACATTCAATGCAATGGGTTGAATCAACTCCACGGTAACCGTTAGGTTATCTCCTGGCAAAACCAATTGTACTCCTTCGGGAGTGGAAATTGTACCAGTTACATCGGTAGTTCTGACATAAAACTGAGGTCTATAGTTATCTCTAAAGGGAGTGTGGCGTCCACCTTCTTCTTTGGTTAAAATATAGACTTCGGCCTTAAATTTCGAATGAGGAGTAATCGATCCAGGTTTACAGATGACCATCCCTCTTTTAATTTCATTTTTATCAATTCCTCTCAATAGAATTCCGACATTATCTCCGGCTTCACCGCGATCGAGAATCTTACGGAACATCTCAACTCCGGTAATGGTCGATTTGAGTTTTTCAGCACTCATCCCGATAATCTCTACTTGGTCCCCAGTATTTGCTACTCCGGTTTCAATTCTACCTGTAGCTACCGTTCCTCTACCCGTAATAGAAAATACATCTTCAACGGGCATCAAGAAATCCTTTTCAATGTCACGTTCAGGAAGCTCAATCCACTGATCCACGGCATCCATTAGTTCTCGAATAGACTGAACCCAATTTTCTTCTCCGTTCAGGGCACCTAGCGCTGAACCCAGAACAACTGGAGTATTGTCTCCATCATACTCGTAAAAAGTGAGGAGTTCTCTGACTTCCATATCCACTAGTTCTATCAATTCTTCATCATCAACCATATCAACCTTATTCAAGAACACTACGATCCTGGGTACGCCTACTTGTCTTCCCAAAAGAATATGTTCTCTGGTTTGAGGCATCGGCCCGTCATTTGCTGCAACCACGAGTATTGCACCGTCCATTTGGGCTGCACCGGTGACCATGTTTTTAACATAATCGGCATGCCCGGGACAATCCACATGTGCATAGTGCCGATTCTCGGTCTGATACTCTACATGAGAGGTATTAATAGTAATGCCCCTTTCTTTTTCTTCCGGAGCATTATCAATTTGATCAAAACTCTTTGCTTCAGATAACCCTGCATCTGCCAAAACCTTAGTAATTGCAGCTGTTAAAGTAGTTTTTCCATGATCAATGTGTCCAATGGTCCCAATGTTCAAATGGGGTTTGGATCTGTCAAACTTTTCTTTAGCCATAATCTGATTTTTACCCTTTATTTTTAAGGTTTGCAAATATACAATTAATTTTTTTTTATTTTGCCCACTATTCAACTTTTTTTCTGCATCCAAATTATTCAGATGCATTTTAGGAATGCCAATACAAATTTTGTTAGGCACCAATAGCTTTTCGGTTGCCTGGTAGATTGATTGTTTCCTTATTCCCAAAAGACATCTAATTGTCTTTACAAAACTTTGTTTTTCATCTACTTAAGTATTTTTTAAAGAACTATATTATGGTATAAAACCAAATTTTCGATGACCCATAATTATAATTTTATGGTTTAATTCCTATTGACGGATTTGTTGTTTTTTTAATCTGCTGAGATTTTATATCAACTGAGTTTATTTATCGTTTATTGGATTTGAATTTGTTCATTTGGTATTTGGTTTTAGAAAAAAAGTATCAACACAATAATTGATCGGAATCATTTAGTGAACTGTTTTCCTAATCAGTTGTAACATCTGAATCCTTCATGGTCTTAAATACCTATGATTTTCGTAAATTTGAATCATAATTTGTTTACTTGATACATGACTTTTGACATTGATATGATTCGCTCGGTTTATCGCAAGATGGGAGAGCGGATTCCTGCTGCTCGAAAACTAATTCAGAAACCACTGACCTTATCGGAAAAGATTCTCTATACGCATCTCTGGGATGGTAGTCCTTCCACAATATTTAAACGGGGAAAAGATTATGTGAATTTCACTCCAGATAGGGTAGCACTTCAAGATGCTACGGCTCAGATGGCTCTGCTTCAGTTTATGCAAGCGGGAAAGTCTAAAGCATTTGTTCCCACGACGGTTCATTGTGATCATCTGATATTGGCCAAAGAGGGTGCAGAAAAGGATCTAAGAAGTGCCAATACAGCAAGTGCTGAAGTATTTAATTTTCTGGAGTCGGTATCTTCCAAATACGGGATAGGATTCTGGAAACCAGGTGCGGGAATTATCCATCAAGTCATCTTGGAGAACTATGCCTTCCCAGGAGGAATGATGATAGGAACTGATTCTCACACGGTAAATGCAGGTGGCCTTGGGATGTTAGCCATCGGGGTTGGTGGAGCTGATGCCGTAGATGTGATGGCAGGTATGCCATGGGAACTAAAATACCCAAAGCTCATAGGAGTAAAGCTGACAGGAAAATTAAATAATTGGTCATCCTCTAAAGATGTCATATTAAAAGTGGCAGGTATATTAACCGTAAAAGGGGGGACTGGAGCAATCATTGAGTACTTCGGTGATGGTGCTCTATCACTATCGTGTACAGGCAAAGGTACCATATGCAATATGGGCGCTGAGGTAGGAGCTACTACTTCCACTTTTGGTTTTGATGATTCAATGGAACGTTATTTAAGGGCTACAGATAGAGAGCAGATCGCTGATTTGGCCTTGGAAGTTAAGGAACATCTGACTGCCGATCCTGAAGCTTATGCCGATCCTGAAAGTCATTTTGATCAATTGATTGAAATAAATTTAGATGAATTAATGCCTCATATCAATGGTCCCTTTACCCCTGATTTGGCTACACCAGTAAATGAAATGGGTCAAAAAGCCCGAGAACAGGGATGGCCGATGGATGTCGAATGGGGACTGATTGGGTCTTGTACAAACTCATCTTATGAAGACTTATCAAGATCAGCATCAATAGTCAAACAAGCTGTCGAAAACAAGCTGACTACAAAAAGTGAATTTGGCATAAACCCTGGCTCCGAACAGGTAAGGTATACTGCTGAAAGAGATGGATTATTAAAGACTTTTGAAGAATTAGGGGCGCAGATTTTTACTAATGCATGTGGTCCTTGTATAGGACAGTGGGATAGAGCTGGTGCCTCAAAAAAAGAAAAGAACACCATTATCCATTCCTTCAACCGAAATTTCGCCAAAAGAAATGACGGAAATCCCAATACGCATGCCTTTGTAACTTCACCGGAAATAGTTACAGCCATTGCTCTATCTGGACGTTTAGATTTTAATCCGATAACTGATACTCTCATCAATCAAGAGGGTAAAGAAGTAAAATTGGAACCGCCAGAAGGTTTAGAACTACCTCCAACTGGATTTGACGTAAAAGACAATGGATATGTTGAACCTCCAAATGATGGCATTGGTATTGAAGTAATTATCAACGAGAAATCTGATAGAATTCAGCGACTAACTCCATTTGAATCTTGGGATGGGAAGAATCTTACTGGTTTGAAATTGCTGATCAAGGCTTTTGGAAAATGCACGACCGATCATATCTCTATGGCTGGACCTTGGTTGAGGTACCGAGGCCATTTGGACAATATTTCCAATAACAGCTTTATCGGGGCTGTCAATGCTTTTAATGGCAAGACCAATTTTGTAAAAAATCAACTCACAGGCCAGTACGATGGTGTTCCATTGGTACAAAGAGCATATAAAGCATCTGGAATCTCAACTATTGTTGTTGGAGACCACAATTATGGAGAAGGATCTTCGAGAGAGCATGCAGCGATGCAACCTCGACATCTAGGTGTAAAGGTTGTTCTAGTTAAATCTTTTGCCCGGATTCATGAAACTAATTTGAAAAAACAAGGTGTGCTTGCATTGACTTTTTCCGATCCGGAGGATTATGATTTGATTGAGGAAGACGATACCTTTAATTTTTTAGATTTAGACCAATTAGCGCCCAATAAAAATCTGAAAATTGAGATTGTCCATTCTGACAACTCCAAAGAGATTATCGAAGCCATACATTCTTACAACAGCCAACAAATTCAATGGTTTCGATCAGGATCTGCATTAAATCTTTTGAGGGCCGGCGGATAAAAAAAGATCCTTCAATTATATTATGAGAATAAACTTGAGCCAATGTCGGGATTTGAACCCGAGACCTCTTCCTTACCAAGGAAGTGCTCTACCCCTGAGCTACATCGGCCATTGAGTCAAGTTTCCAAAATGCAACTTACTTGGATTCTTGAGGTGGGGGACAAATTTACCACATTTGGGCAGTCAAAAATTGATCAACATTAGAATTCAAGTCATGTTAAGAAATACAATTATTACTTTTTTACTATCATTTGGACTCATCATTTCAAATAAATGTATCAGTTTGAAATCCGATCAGACATATGATGTAGTCATTCTTTTCTTTAGCCATAATCTGATTTTTACCCTTTATTTTTAAGGTTTGCAAATATACAATTAATTTTTTTTTATTTTGCCCACTATTCAACTTTTTTTCTGCATCCAAATTATTCAGATGCATTTTAGGAATGCCAATACAAATTTTGTTAGGCACCAATAGCTTTTCGGTTGCCTGGTAGATTGATTGTTTCCTTATTCCCAAAAGACATCTAATTGTCTTTACAAAACTTTGTTTTTCATCTACTTAAGTATTTTTTAAAGAACTATATTATGGTATAAAACCAAATTTTCGATGACCCATAATTATAATTTTATGGTTTAATTCCTATTGACGGATTTGTTGTTTTTTTAATCTGCTGAGATTTTATATCAACTGAGTTTATTTATCGTTTATTGGATTTGAATTTGTTCATTTGGTATTTGGTTTTAGAAAAAAAGTATCAACACAATAATTGATCGGAATCATTTAGTGAACTGTTTTCCTAATCAGTTGTAACATCTGAATCCTTCATGGTCTTAAATACCTATGATTTTCGTAAATTTGAATCATAATTTGTTTACTTGATACATGACTTTTGACATTGATATGATTCGCTCGGTTTATCGCAAGATGGGAGAGCGGATTCCTGCTGCTCGAAAACTAATTCAGAAACCACTGACCTTATCGGAAAAGATTCTCTATACGCATCTCTGGGATGGTAGTCCTTCCACAATATTTAAACGGGGAAAAGATTATGTGAATTTCACTCCAGATAGGGTAGCACTTCAAGATGCTACGGCTCAGATGGCTCTGCTTCAGTTTATGCAAGCGGGAAAGTCTAAAGCATTTGTTCCCACGACGGTTCATTGTGATCATCTGATATTGGCCAAAGAGGGTGCAGAAAAGGATCTAAGAAGTGCCAATACAGCAAGTGCTGAAGTATTTAATTTTCTGGAGTCGGTATCTTCCAAATACGGGATAGGATTCTGGAAACCAGGTGCGGGAATTATCCATCAAGTCATCTTGGAGAACTATGCCTTCCCAGGAGGAATGATGATAGGAACTGATTCTCACACGGTAAATGCAGGTGGCCTTGGGATGTTAGCCATCGGGGTTGGTGGAGCTGATGCCGTAGATGTGATGGCAGGTATGCCATGGGAACTAAAATACCCAAAGCTCATAGGAGTAAAGCTGACAGGAAAATTAAATAATTGGTCATCCTCTAAAGATGTCATATTAAAAGTGGCAGGTATATTAACCGTAAAAGGGGGGACTGGAGCAATCATTGAGTACTTCGGTGATGGTGCTCTATCACTATCGTGTACAGGCAAAGGTACCATATGCAATATGGGCGCTGAGGTAGGAGCTACTACTTCCACTTTTGGTTTTGATGATTCAATGGAACGTTATTTAAGGGCTACAGATAGAGAGCAGATCGCTGATTTGGCCTTGGAAGTTAAGGAACATCTGACTGCCGATCCTGAAGCTTATGCCGATCCTGAAAGTCATTTTGATCAATTGATTGAAATAAATTTAGATGAATTAATGCCTCATATCAATGGTCCCTTTACCCCTGATTTGGCTACACCAGTAAATGAAATGGGTCAAAAAGCCCGAGAACAGGGATGGCCGATGGATGTCGAATGGGGACTGATTGGGTCTTGTACAAACTCATCTTATGAAGACTTATCAAGATCAGCATCAATAGTCAAACAAGCTGTCGAAAACAAGCTGACTACAAAAAGTGAATTTGGCATAAACCCTGGCTCCGAACAGGTAAGGTATACTGCTGAAAGAGATGGATTATTAAAGACTTTTGAAGAATTAGGGGCGCAGATTTTTACTAATGCATGTGGTCCTTGTATAGGACAGTGGGATAGAGCTGGTGCCTCAAAAAAAGAAAAGAACACCATTATCCATTCCTTCAACCGAAATTTCGCCAAAAGAAATGACGGAAATCCCAATACGCATGCCTTTGTAACTTCACCGGAAATAGTTACAGCCATTGCTCTATCTGGACGTTTAGATTTTAATCCGATAACTGATACTCTCATCAATCAAGAGGGTAAAGAAGTAAAATTGGAACCGCCAGAAGGTTTAGAACTACCTCCAACTGGATTTGACGTAAAAGACAATGGATATGTTGAACCTCCAAATGATGGCATTGGTATTGAAGTAATTATCAACGAGAAATCTGATAGAATTCAGCGACTAACTCCATTTGAATCTTGGGATGGGAAGAATCTTACTGGTTTGAAATTGCTGATCAAGGCTTTTGGAAAATGCACGACCGATCATATCTCTATGGCTGGACCTTGGTTGAGGTACCGAGGCCATTTGGACAATATTTCCAATAACAGCTTTATCGGGGCTGTCAATGCTTTTAATGGCAAGACCAATTTTGTAAAAAATCAACTCACAGGCCAGTACGATGGTGTTCCATTGGTACAAAGAGCATATAAAGCATCTGGAATCTCAACTATTGTTGTTGGAGACCACAATTATGGAGAAGGATCTTCGAGAGAGCATGCAGCGATGCAACCTCGACATCTAGGTGTAAAGGTTGTTCTAGTTAAATCTTTTGCCCGGATTCATGAAACTAATTTGAAAAAACAAGGTGTGCTTGCATTGACTTTTTCCGATCCGGAGGATTATGATTTGATTGAGGAAGACGATACCTTTAATTTTTTAGATTTAGACCAATTAGCGCCCAATAAAAATCTGAAAATTGAGATTGTCCATTCTGACAACTCCAAAGAGATTATCGAAGCCATACATTCTTACAACAGCCAACAAATTCAATGGTTTCGATCAGGATCTGCATTAAATCTTTTGAGGGCCGGCGGATAAAAAAAGATCCTTCAATTATATTATGAGAATAAACTTGAGCCAATGTCGGGATTTGAACCCGAGACCTCTTCCTTACCAAGGAAGTGCTCTACCCCTGAGCTACATCGGCCATTGAGTCAAGTTTCCAAAATGCAACTTACTTGGATTCTTGAGGTGGGGGACAAATTTACCACATTTGGGCAGTCAAAAATTGATCAACATTAGAATTCAAGTCATGTTAAGAAATACAATTATTACTTTTTTACTATCATTTGGACTCATCATTTCAAATAAATGTATCAGTTTGAAATCCGATCAGACATATGATGTAGTCATTATTGGTGGAGGTACATCGGGGATCGCTGCAGGGATTTCCAGTGCGAGAATGGGTGCTGAGACAATCCTTATTGAAGAGGGACCATGGGTAGGTGGAATGTTGACAGCTGCTGGGGTTAGCGCAGTTGATGGGAACAATAAATTGCCGTCGGGAATTTGGGGTGAATTTAGAGATAGTCTGGCAGGACGATATGGTTCTTTGGCAGCCATGAAGACAGGATGGGTCAGTAATACATTATTTGAACCTCAAATCGGCAACGATATCTTCCAGAATATGGCTTCGGCTGAGTCAAATCTAAAATTGCTTTTAAACCAAACGTGGGACTCAATTTATAGAGAGGACTCCTATTGGATCATTGATATAGGTGGTAGCAAAATTAAAGGCAAACAATTGATTGAGGCCACCGAACTTGGAGATGTGGTTCAGGAATTAGGGGTTTCTCACCGAACAGGAATGGATTCTAAAGATGACTTTGGGGAATATATAGCCCCAGAAAAGGCCAATGATGTAATTCAAGATCTGACTTATGCATTGATTCTAAAAGATTATGGAGAACCTAGGGTTATTGAGAAGCCAGTAGATTATGATGCGTCTATTTTTTATTGCTCAACGGCTTCTGAAAAGTGTCCTGATGAATCAACGATGTTTAGAACATTATGGCCTAAAGAAGAAAAAATCAAATATGGACAATTACCCAACAAAAAGTATATGATTAATTGGCCTATCAATGGAAATGACTATTACGCAAATGCGGTTTATATGGATAAGGAGCAAAGGGATTCGGTATTTGAATTGGCCAAGAGAAAATCCCTTCAATTTCTTTATTATCTCCAGACCGAATTGGGGTTTGAAAATTTATCCATTGCTGATGATGAATTTCCCACCGAAGATGGGCTTCCCTTAATCCCATATCATAGGGAATCTTTACGCATTAATGGTGTAACGACCTTAACAATGAATCACCTGAGCGATCCTTATGCTCATGAGGAACAAACTTTTCGAACTGCCATTGCTGTGGGTGATTATCCGGTTGATCACCATCATGCTGCCCACCCTAGGGCTGATGAACTTCCTGAACTACATTTTTACCCTGTCCCATCCTATTCCATACCTTTAGGGAGTTTAATACCCGAAAAACAAGAAAATTTGGTTGTGGCAGAAAAGTCGATATCGGTTTCCAACATTGTCAATGGTACCACTAGACTTCAACCGGTGGTCTTGCAGATAGGTCAAGTGGCTGGTATTGTAGCGGCACAATCAGCTCTAACCAATCATCTTCCAAGAGAAGTAGATATACGTTTTGTCCAAAATCATTTACTTGAAAGTGGAAATTATTTGCTTCCCTATTTAGATGTTCCAAAGTCCCATCCTCTCTTTGAAGTTTACCAAAGAATCGGTGTTACAGGAATACTGAGAGGTACTGGAAAAAATATTGGTTGGGAGAACCAGACTTGGTTCTACCCTGATTCAGATTTGCAACATTCAGATATTTTCTTGGAGGACTATATTGACATTGTTCGTTTTCCTCTTCCGGAGAAATTAACTCAATCTGCTGTTATTAATTGGATTCATCATTATTTATCAGAATCCCGAAGTGAGAATCAAATTGATCATCAAGAAATTGAAAGAATAATTGAGCCTTCATCTAATTCTGACCAGAAAATAATCACTAGGGGAGAATTTTCCTATCTATTAGATTCGTTTGTCAAACCTTTTGATCGTCCTATTTCTTTATTAGGGAGAGTAGCTGATTGAACAAGAATAAGTCCACAAAATTATTCTTTGTATTTTGGGTAGGCGAAGAAACCTCCTCGGTACATGATTGACAAAAGAGCGAGAGACGGGATTCGAACCCGCGGCCATCAGCTTGGAAGGCTGATGCTCTACCAACTGAGCTACTCTCGCTGATAGTTTTTTTGGTTGTGGGGAGAGCAGGATTCGAACCTACGAAGTTATATAACAACAGATTTACAGTCTGTCCTCGTTGACCGCTTGAGTATCTCCCCTACTTAACAAAAAGAAATCCCCGTTTATTGAGCCGATGGAGGGACTCGAACCCACGACCTGCTGATTACAAATCAGCTGCTCTAGCCAGCTGAGCTACATCGGCATTTATATCTATCCAAATTGGTTTGCAAATTAAAGTTATTTTTTCTTTATATAGACAATGTTGAAATCCAATTTAATGGGATTGTTCACTAGTATATAATGCTGATCACGAAGGAGAATAGGTTGGATACATATATGCTTGTTAAACATAGGGCTATGATTTACTGATGAGTATAAATTTGAAGTTTCAAACCATCCGCTTCTCATAAATCATCCATCCTGCCATCTAAGATCATCTGCTACAAAAAACTATCTTCTCAAAGTCTCCAACCAACGTAAATGTTTCTTTTTTATGATTTCTTGCTTTCTATTTCTAATAAATGAGAAGAGTTCAATTTTATCCCTATTAGATAAAAAAACGCTATCTTCATTTTTGATCCACCACTTGTAGAATTTTTCAGGATCTTGTTTAAGTGGAACATAAGCAGAAACAGGTTTTGTATACCCCGGAAATGGAATTTTGTACTTCGAACCCAGTGCTTCTTTGTAATAATCATGATGATCAGTTCTAAGCACCTTAAGTAATTCATAAAACATTCTTTTATCAAATTTTAAATTCTCTTTCCTTCTAATCTTGTCAAGTTTTACTGGATCTTTCTTTATCCATTTATAAATTGACATGGTTTCTACGTTCCCAGAATCAATAGTCAAATTGCTTTTTTCATTGTAAAATTTGTCTTTATTTGGCCAAAATATATGAATACTATTTGAATCATGTTTTGAGGTTTCAGATTGTTGAACAGGGGGAAAACTCTTCTTTTTTATCTCCTGGATTATATCAACTGTTTTGGAAGTTTCTCCTGGGTGTTTTTCCATAAGGGTATCAATGTCCTCTCCTAGAAATAAATCTTCTATGAACATCCACCGATCATGATTGGAAAATTTTTTCTTAAAGAAATGATTGAATAGTTTATAACTGATTTCATGCTTCTCTAAAGTTCTTTTTAATATTGAGTTGGAGTAGTTTCGACTCGAAAAATCTCGCCGGATTCTTTCCGGATCGTTTAACCTTACAAAAAGCATTAATGATTCTCCACCCTTGATTTCAAAAGTCCCTAATCCAAGAATTTCTATCAACTCAAATAACTTCAGATACTTGGTTTCAGTTGATGGATGGTTCTGAATATAATTTTCAAAATAATTTTGAGAAAAATCTTCAAACATTTTATTAAATAACTGCTTAAAGCTGTTGAATTTTCTCATATACAAATTATTGAATGTTTTGTATTTATGAGTTCCCGAGGGGCTTCCAGAATCCAAGAATAATTTTTTTTGAAGAAAGGCATCCTTCTCTATGCGACCTGGTCCTAATGCCCTTCCTGAAAAAGAAGATAATAGATATTTACTCACTTCCTTTGCTTTCTTTTTATCCCCGAATGGGGCAATAAAGCTCTTTTCAAATTGTTCTTTAGTGAAGTATTGACTTCCAAGAGAAGTTAAAACTTTAAGAGTGATTGACAGCACTTTATCTAAAATTTCTCGAGTCTTTTGCACATCATGCACTAATTGAAGTGAGATTTTGAGCATTGGTTCCAAATCAATATTCCCATACTCACGCATTAAATCTTTCTTGTAAAATTTACTCTTAAACTTTGGGAAACTTTCGTCTCTAAAAAATTTGCTCCAAAACTTATGTAAATCTAATTCTAACACTTTATACCCTTTGGTCTCTTTGATTACTGAAAATATTTCATTAAAGTCCTTACTGAAAAATGAAAATTCTTCTGATTTTATTTTTGCAAAGACTTTTACAAACAATTTTTTTGGTCTAGATACAATTACATGAAATCGATTTTTTAATAGATAATCCTTCTCAATCATCATAAGACTTGTCATCACTTTCTGATCTAAGTCGTAGTCTGTATTGAAAATATGTCCAAACTCCTCAATTGAAAAGAGAAGATTTCTATACCCTTCTCGTTTATACGATTCATAAATCTTCTTTAATACTGCTTTTATTTGATACTGCCTAATGGCCGACATACCATGTAATAATTTTGAGTAAGACTGATCTTTAGAAGAATAATTCAAAGCTGCAATACCTTCGATATTTTTTTCTCTTGCAGCCCTTCCAATTTCCTGAATATAATCTGGTAATAGACCAGAAGGTGCGTGATGGTAAATTACTTGAATGTCCTTGATATCAACACCCATACCAAAGGCTTTAGTAGAAACAAGTGTTTTGATTTTTCCTGAACGAAAATTTCTGTATGAAATGTCCTTAGTCTCAGCAAGCATCTTTCCATGATATCCGCCACAAAGATCTCTTTCTTCTGGATTTAAATTGTTCAGAATTTTACTTACATGTTTTGTATAAGGAACGTAAACAAGAGTCTTGATATTGTTTAATTTGATTAATGATTGTACAAATTTTGAGGTCTGGTCAACCTTTTTCTTTTTGTAATGGTTACTAAAATCATCATAATTATTGACTACAAATTCAATATCATTGCGAATCACTTGTCCAATAAAAAAATGAGGATTGATCATATTTAAACTATCAACACAATCAAAAACCATATCATTTTCACCACCATATACCGCAGTTGCCGTTAAGGCTACCATAGGGAAACTAAGATCATAGTATTTTCGTATTTTTCTAATATGATCTCCCAAAAACCAATAATCCACCCTAAAATCCCTTCCCCAAGTAGTGATAAGATGCGCCTCATCAATAACCAATAAACCAAGATTTCTTTCGCCAATGAAATGGTCAATTTTATAAGAAAGAAGGAGTTCTGGTGACATGTACAATAAATCTACCTCCCCTTGCTTGCACTTGTTCAAAATCTCTACCCGATCAGAATAATTTAATTCGCTGTTGATATATGCGACTTTAGAAAATCCTCTATCCTTTATTATGGCATCTACCTGGTCTTTCATTAAAGCTATCAACGGCGAAACAACTATGGTTATACCCCCTCTTTCTGAAACATGAAAAGCAGCTAACTGAAATAGAAGTGATTTACCTATACCCGTCGGAGCTGTAATAAAGATATCCCTATAGGGAACATTCTTTTGAGAATTTTCAAACTCATCAATGAGAATCTCAACTATCTGACCTTGTGATATATCCAAAGTTCCCTTTCCCAAATCAGGTTTTTCATAGACTTGAAAAGTTCGAAAATTCGCGTCTTTACCCCAGTATTCTCTCAAAATATTTAATTCCCTTTCTTTTGGAATATACCTCGTTGGAATATCGCTTTCATGGAATTTGATAAATCCACCACCAAATGAGGCAAGGAATGAATTAGCTAGCTCAAACTTCTTGACTAATTCATCCCTCATAGGATATTTTTTTGGAATTACGATTAATCCCCAGTCGTTGTGTACATTATTCCTAAAGCAATTATCTATGAAAATGTCTAAGGAGTGTAGTTCATTGTTTAGCCTCGGGTAATTGTTTTTATCATCTTCCGGTTTTGTTTCAATTTTTTTTGACTCAGTAAAAACATCCTTTATCGTATAATCAAGAGTATTTGTTGTATTAATTGAGTAATAATACTTGTCTTCAAATTTTATTTGTTCTGATTGAAAAATTGGGAGTCCCGCAGGTCTCTTCTCTACATTTTCTTCTTTTTCCACCTCTATGTAATCACTTTGGGATATTGGATATAACTGGCATAAGTTGTCTTTTATGATAATAATTCTATCCTTGAGTATAGGTTGCTTTGACTGTTCTCGCATGTAAGCGAACTGAGGGAATGAGAGAAGATGATATTTTTTTTCTTTTCTCAATTCTATTCTAATGTCCAAAGCCCAATCTTCATTAAATCTTTCAAATTTTGAAATTTCAAAAAAACTAACTCCATCTGCCATAAGATCTTTTCTATCGCTAAAATCAACTAAATCAACCCGTCCTTGAATCACTAGGACTGCGTTAGGATACCCATGACTTACTTCATCAATTTTATTCAAAATAAATTCTGAGTATTTGTTTTTGGCTTTACTCAATTTCATCAATGCGTTTTTATGTGAAAGGCAAAATGTGCCAAAGTCTGTCTAATAGTTAATTCTATATCTAAAATTAGAAAAAGTTTCTTCAAAGATTATCTTGAAGTAATTCCAATTATACACCTAATACTGAATCTGGGGGCAAGGGCACTCGGTTTTTCTTTCTCCAAGCAATCAATTCATCAAGTAATTCTCTGGTTTTATCGGGATTCGTTGTTGCCTTGTTGTACTTCTCAGATAAATCTTCCTCCAAATTATAAAGTTCTAATCTACCATCAAGCAAAAATTGAATCAATTTCCAATCCCCTTTTCGAATAATTGAACAAGGAGGGTCCTTATATCTACCACTTAATTGCCAAAATAAAGAACGAGGTTCAAATGATTCTCCATTTAATAACGGAACTATACTCTTCCCGTCTATTATTTCATCATAATCATTGAGGCCAGCTATATCTAAAAAGGTGGGAAAATAATCCAATACTGTAATGGGTGTCCTGGTTGAATTAGGCTCTACTCTCCCCTGCCAATGAATCAATGCAGGAACTCTCAGACCACCTTCATAAACATTTCCCTTTGCCCCACGAAGTCGATTGTTCATACTTTGTAAACCGTTGAAGCCGTTGTCAGATGTAAAAATAATCATGGTATTTTCAATCAGATTTCTTTCATCTAAAAACTCCAAAATTCGCTGCACATTATCATCTATCGATTGAATCATGGTAGCATAAGCTGCAATCTCCTCTAACCGCTCTGTCCCTTGACCAGTCAATAAGTCAGGCTCTTTTGTTAAAAATTTCTTAAGCAACACATCATTTCGGGGGACTGTGGGTCTATGAGGCGCATAGTAATGAAGATTAACAAAAAATGGTTCGTCAGAATTTCTTTCCATAAAGTCCAAAGCCTCATCAGTTAAACGATCTGTAAGCCATTGGTCATCTTTTTTTTCTTCAATAAATGGATTATTAAAAGGGGCTCTATATCCACCACTATTTGAAGCATACCCCTTTTCATAACCTCTTGCTGGGTCTCCCCACCAAGTTCCTCCTATGTTTTCATGAAAACCCCTCTCTCTTGGATAAAACCGTCTTGTCTCCGTATTGAGATGAGCCTCCAACCAACTTAAATCTCCGTTTTTCGGTTGAGATAGTTTCTTTTCAAAGGGATATTTCTGTTCTACACTTGGATATGGTCCAACGATATGCCACTTACCAATGTGAATCAATTTATATCCAACCTGGTTCAATAGTTCAGAAAACAAAACATGTTTTTGTTCAACTGTCCAACGAGAAAAAATACTATTTCGAGCATTCCCCCTATCTAAAACTGGGACGTTGTAAACCTGGGTACGAAAGGATTGTTTTCCCGTATACAATGCAGCTCTCGAAGGAGAACAGGTTGGATACATATAGGCTTGTTCAAACACAAGACTATGATTTGCCAATGAGTCTAAATGTGGAGTTTCAAACCATTCGCTTCCCATAAATCCCACATCCTGCCATCCAAGATCATCTGCTACAATAAAAATTATATTAGGCTGTTTTTGTTGATTAACAGCACTTTGGTTAAGTAGCCAACCAACTGATAATAGCAATCCCCATCCCAAAAACTTCTTAATCATCAAAGCGCGTCTGTACCTTTAGTATTGCTCAAAATTGAGATACTCTCTTGCATTTGTCTAACAAAATAAAATGAAGCTAATGTGAATAATGTCATAAAAATCCAATTGAATCCTATAGTTCTCCAATTTATATAATGAAATCTATTCCATCTAACGCATCAAACCCTCTCAAATATATATACCCCCTGCTATTTATTTTTTTGTTTATACAAAACATACAAAATTAAAATTATACTCGTTTTAGGAAAACTGGTGATCGAAAATGTAATTTTTGAAAACTTCAATGGAAAATTATTCCCAAATTTCGCCAAACAAAGTAACACTCATTGAATTCACCGCTTCTTAGGCTTAAAATCATAAGAAACCATTAAAACTCATCTAACAAAATCTGGATTATCTTTTACCGGTATATCTGCACCAGTTTCTTTTACCCAATCCATTAATCTTTGGTATAACTTCTTAGCCATCTTTGAATTGGATTCTGATAGATCATTTTGTTCGCCAGGGTCATCCCCAAGATTATATAACTCATATGAATCATACTCATAGAAATAAATCAATTTCCAATCTCCACTTACTATTGCCGATGATGGGACCGCTCTCCACATCATATCACTTGTGCCATATTTCGGTAAAATGTTATCCCCAGGCCATCCTTTGTTAGGATTTCTACCACCAAGATATAGAGGATAGTGCCAGAAAATATCACGAGACTGTAATTCCTGTCCCGTCTTAAATAACCCAACAAAAGACTGTCCATCCAAGGTTTGTGTTTTGGGCAATTCTGCACCCCCTATTTCAGCAAAAGTTGGCAGAAAATCAACACCTGTAACAGGATAATCACTAGTAATACCTGGTACTATTTCACCTGGCCACATAGCAGTAGCAAAGGTCCTAATCCCCCCTTCATACATAGCTCCCTTGGCACCCCTAAGAGGTAAATTACTGGTATGACCAGCAGGACCGCCATTGTCAGAAGCTACAATAAACAACGTATTGTCTATCAACCCTAAATCTGTAAGCTTAGCCCGAAGCTGGCCAACACTGTTGTCAGTCACCTCAATCATCGCTGCATAAGTCGGATCCCATTTTCTTGATTTATCTGCCCAGTTTTCCCACTTCTTTTCATATTTCCTTACAACCTCCATTTTTGCAGTTAATGGAGTGTGAACATCCCAAAGAGAAAAGTAGAGAAAGAATGCGTTATCCCTATTCCTCTCAATAAATTCTGCAGCTGCTCTTGTCATTCGATCAGTGGCTAGACTATCATTATAGAATCTTTTACCCGAAGGGGTATAACCATCTGATGTCGCTTCATCAAAACCCTGAGTATCCGGTCCTAAATGCCATTTTCCAATCCGTGAGGTTACATAACCAGCATTATTCATCACCTCAGCAATCGAAACAATCGATTCGTCTAATTCTGTACGTGAATCAAGGGATGTTTCATCTCCCTCTCGATTTTTTGCCGGAACATACCACCTCATATCAGAAACCTTCCCTTTGGATTGTCCATTGGGTTGATATATTTTGGTTCTAGGAGTGTACAGTCCCGAAATGATACAAGCCCTGGTAGGAGCACAATTTGGACCTCCAGGATAAAAACGATTAAATACTATGCCATCATTTGCTATAGAATCTATCTGTGGCGTTTCATAAAAACCATCAGCACCTCCATTATAGCTAACATCAGACCACCCCATATCGTCAATAAGAACAAAAACGATATTCGGTTTCTCTTTATCATAGTGACCCGATCCCTTGTTCCTTTTAGAGGAACAAGTAATGATCAAGCACCCAAATATCCACAACCTCAACTTCCTGAAAATCTTCATCATTTATTTCTTATTCTATTCCTAAATTAAGCACAAAAACAGTTTTACACAGTGTGTCTTGCAACAAGGGCTGAATTCGATGTCAAGACAAATTCATTCAACACTAGTACGATTGTTTCTAACCCATGAGTCAACATAGTTTACAATTTCAGAATTTGCCTCAGCTATGTTCTCCGACTCATCAATATCGTTTTCAAGGTTGTATAATTGCCACTGTTCTAAACTATCGTTTCGAACTAATTTATACTGCTTGTATCTCACTGCCTGAGCTATCCCAGAATTCCTTCTAGGCCACTCCCAATAGAGCATTTCATGCTTTGCTTGCCCTTGAGTATCACCAGTCAAAGTAGGAAGAATTGATATTCCATTAATATCAATGGGTACAGAACCTTCTGCCCCTATTAATTCAGCTACAGTCGGTAAAATATCCGCCGTGTAGGTTAGGTGATTACTAACTGTCCCTGCCTCTATCTTGCCTGGCCAACTCGCTATCAAAGGTGATCTGATGCCCCCATCATGCATTGATCTTTTAAATCCGCGTAGCGGTCCCGAAGAATCTAGTATTCCATCAAAACGGTTTGCTGCTCCATTATCAGACATAAAAAAAACAATGGTGTTCTCGGCTATTCCTAGTTCTCTAAGCAAAGAAAGTACTTCACCTGTGTGACGATCAATCATATTTACAAATGCAGCATGAACCCGCGCTTCAACAGACCAAGGCTTGTCTTTGTACATAAGCCATGATGGGTCATCCTCCGGAAGATGATATGCACCATGAGGTGGAGTCCAAGGGGCATAACAAAAAAAAGGATTCCCCCTGTTTTTCCTGATGAAATCTAAGGTTTCCTGAAAAATCAAATCATGACTAAATTCTCTTTTTTCTCCAGTCTCAATACTGATTGATACGCCCCCATTTTTAGGACTTTTTAGCTTGTCCTGCCTATAGAGCTTAGATCGCTGCTCCCTAGTTTCAATCGAAGTAACCCCATATTCGTAGCCGTTGTTTTTAGCATTACCCGCCAAAACAAAGGGTTTTCCATTTTTGACCAAATACGAGGGATAATAAGTGTGGGCATGAACCTGATCATAATAACCAAAGAAACTATCAAAACCTTGCCTCTCAGCGGCACCTTCAGATTGCATCGTACCCAATCCCCATTTACCAAAACCACCAGTTACATACCCCTTAACTTTAAAAATCTCTGCCACAGTTGTATCCTGATCAAAAATTGGGGCAGTCCCTGAATTACTCCTTACACGTGAATTACCTGAATTTTTTCCAGTCATCAATACACATCGAGATGGAGCACAAACAGTATGACCAGCATAAGCATCCGTAAAACGCATTCCATTTGCCGCCAATTGATCTAGGTTTGGGGTTTTTATCTCTCTTGACCCATAAACCCCCAAATCTGCCCAGCCCATATCGTCAACCATGATGAATATAACATTAGGTAGAATGTCTTCATTGATCTTAATTTCTCCGCTAGACATGAACAGTAACGATAAAAGTGCCACCGTGTTAAATACTAGTCTATTCAAACTTTTTGTCATTTGTATTTCAATTTTAAATGTAAATCAATTCCCCGAAGGCCATATATCTTCCCACGGGTACTCCCTATCTATTCGATCTAATTCAGATTTGAGTTTCTTATATATCTCCAACATCTGTTCATCAAGTGAATCAATATCTATAGCATCCTCTTCCAAAGGATCTTTATCTACATGATAAAACTCTCCTGTCTGATAAAGTTTGTACTCTATTGTTCTTGCAAAACGATTACGGTTTTCAGAATCTGTTCGTATGCGATTTTGGTTGTCGTCCCTTCGGGGATCATGATGCATAAACAAAATTTCTCTATACTTGAAAATGTCTGCATCTCCACTAACCAACGGATAAAAACTAATCCCATCTAAATTCTTTTCATTCCCAAGATCTATTCCGGCTATATCAGCAAATGTGGGATAAAAATCACTAAAATCAATTAAGCCCTTCCATCTTTTAAACTCCTCAATTTTCTGCGAGTTATGTATGATTAAAGGTACACGGGTGCCAGCATCTTTCATAGTGCCTTTACCACCTCTAACAAACCCACCAACTGTGTTTATAGTTCCTCCCCTACCAGTTCCATTATCGCTGGTAAATATGATGATAGTATTTTCATATAAATTTTCCCGCTTTAATGTCTCAACCAGCTGACCCACAATCTTATCCGTGTACCGAATCATATCTACCAAGTATTCATTAGAAGATTTGTTTTTATCTGTTTGATGCCAATCCTCAGAATCTGGAGTTTTATCATAAGCTCCATGTACAAGAACCATTGGATAATAAATAAAAAAAGGTTGCTGTTTATTTCTTCTAATAAAATCAATGATAAAATCTCGGTGCATATCAGGGCCATATTCGCCCTTTAATCGTTTTCCATTACTTTCTATTTCAGAATCAGCATAACGCTTGCCCTCAGAAAAGGTATAATTATGTAAATGATACTCATCAAAGCCCGCCTGATAAGCCCTATCCTTATGATTGTGTTCTTCCACATAACCGCTCATCCTAGGATTTCCATTGAGTTGCCATTTACCCGCTATACAAGTCTTATAACCAGCTTCTTTCATCAAATTACCTATGGTCTTATGTTCCGGATTTAAATAAGCAAAACGATCATAAGATTTATAGGTGCGCATCCCAGTCATCAATTTTACCCTTGAAGGAGTGCAATTCGGTTGAGCAAAACAATGACTAACCATCACGCCGTTTGATTTTGCCAAAGCGTCAATGTTGGGGGTATCAACCTTACTGCCATATATAGAAATTCCATCTACTCCCAAATCATCCACCATAATAAAAAGTACATTAGGTCTAACATCCCTGATTTCATGACCATGAAAAAAGAGAAAAGAAAATGACAATAGTGCATACACCAAAATTTTTCCTTGTTTCATCAATTTAGTCTATCGTCTTTTCAATTTATATTCTATTCTCTTTTGGAAATCACATCTGTTCTCTCAATCGATTATACTCAGGATTCACACACCTGTCTTTCCAAGCTTGTAGCACACACCCAAGTCCTATATCTGATTCTAGTAATTGACCTAAATCACCAGTTTCTTCAATCCAATCAGATAAAATCTTTCTATGATGTTCCAAAACTAGCTGATATTGCTTTTCATCAGATAAGTTATTTAGTTCATGCGGGTCATTCTCAAGGTCATAAAACTCTTCAGAATCCCTATGATCTCCAAAAAACAGTAATTGACTTGAATTGAGATGACCATCAGCCATCATCTGTCTAATTTTTTTAGTCACAGGCCAGTTGTCTTTATAACTAGGCTGCATATATGGTCTATCTATAAAATAATTTCTGATATATTTAAATTTTGGGGTTATTACAGCCCTAATCCTATCAATGGTGAAATCACAACGATCTCTGGCCGCTACGACATGTGTTCTTTTCTCGTAGGTCTGTGAAAACAAATTTTGCCCTTCCATTGTTTTAGGTATTCCTATACCTGCTAAGGCTAGACTAGTCGCTGATATATCAATCGCACTGACTAGATTTGTATTTACCTGATTCGCTTCAATTCCCGGTCCAGCAATAATAAATGGCATATGTATGCCTCCCTGATAAAGAAACTGCTTGTGTCTGTGTAATCTCATTCCATGGTCACTAAACAGAAAAATTATCGTGTTCTGATATAACTCCTGCTCTTTTAAGCTTTCAATAATCTGCCCTACTTGAAAGTCTGTTTTTATCAAACAATCATAATGGTTAGATATCTCCTCCCTGACCTCCGGAATGTCAGGATAATATGGCGGGACAGAAACTCTTGATCTATCAGTAACCTTTGAAACGCCCTTCAATTTGCCTCCCCCTAACTGAATCTGCCCGAAAAAAGGTTTGCCCTCAGTATTTCCTTCCAGACAATCTCCAGCTAAAAATGATTGCGGACCCCAACCACCTTGGCCTCTAACAAAATCATAGAACTCATCAGCTTTCCATTCAAAATTGTAATCGTCTTTACCCCCTTCATTGAAAGTCCAGTAACCAGCATTTCTAAATTTTATGGGTAACGGTACTACATCTTTAGGCAATATATTTCGATCATATTTTGTAAATGTTTGACCTCGGTATCCCTTCCTTGCACTCCTATGATTATGTGCCCCTATAGATGTTTGCATCATACCGGTAATTATCGAAGAACGAGATGGTGAACATACGCCAGCCGTAGTATAAAACTGATCAAATCGAATCCCACTTTCAGCTAATGCATCTATGTTTGGGGTCTTTATCAGCGTCTCTCCATAGGTACTGAACCAACCATTGACATCCTCTAAATAAATCCAAAGTATATTTGGTTTAGTTTGTATCTGATTTAAAGCAGTGGAACCTCCATAGAAGAATAGCATAACACCCCAAAAAATACTCCAAAAAATAGGTCTACATCTTCTGCTCATCCTTAGAATTGATTATTTGAAGTATTGATTTCACATTTGTACAAACTAGGGGTGTCCAATCGGCAATTTTTTGACCTATTCCATAAAGGACTTGTTCATAAAGATAAACTAATCAAGGTCTTATCCACATACAATGACCGCCTCCAGGAGCCATATAGAGGTTTATTACATCTCCCTTTTTTACCGTCCCACGTCGCACTATGTAAGCCTCTGGATTAGAAATGTAGTGGGTTTGATCAGAATCCTCATAGTAGGTGATCTGATAAGTTTTTCCTTCGCTTAGAAAATCTAACTCTATATCTAGAGTTGCTCCCTTTTGACTGGCTGCACTTCCGATAAACCATTGCTGTCCATACCGTCTTGCCGTTGAAATATATGCTCCCATTTTCCCATGCAGTACCTCAGTCTCATCCCATTTGCCTACTGGCTGTTGTTTAATGAATTCAAAAAGATCATGTTTTGCTCGGTAAGACTCAGGAGCATCAGGTAGGCATACTAGCCCACTAAAAATAATTAAAGTACGGGCTGCTTCTGCTACCACCGTAGAATGATAAGTACCCGTTTTTCGAGGACCTTTATCTCTTTTTCCAGAATTAATCCCGATTATGTCAAAATTTCCATTATTCATGTCTAGTGGCCCTTGTATAGCATTAATCAAAGCCATTTTGATGAACGTATCAGGAGTAAAAGTCCTTCGGGCATCAAGCTGTGCATGACAATATTCCTTTGTAATGGCATTGGGGAAAGTGCGACTAATACCAGTAAAAGGAACAGGACTATCATGAAAATTAATGAGTAAACCACTCTCAGCACTCAATTCAATCGCCTTACGGGTGAATGAGACATCCTCCTTCATGAAACCATATTTAATGCCTTTCATTCCCAGCTGCTGGTAATGATTAAATAAATTTTCATCACCGTAGCTCCCTTTTCTTCTATCATAATAGAGTAATAAATCTACACCCCTTTCCTCAGCATATTCGATTACCTTGGATAAATTCAATTTATCGGAGTGTTCGATATGCCCTTCTCTAATTTCGGTATACCAAGCATCATCAATAAGAAAATAATCTATACCATTCTCAGCGGCAAAATCAATAAAACGGAGATAACTCTCTGTATTGATTCCATATTGAAAGCCATCGGGAGCTTCATACCCATGTACCCTCCAGTCCCAGAGAGTGATTCCAGGTTTTACCCACGAAACATCGTCAAGCTGATTGGGAGTGGCTAAGTTTAGCAATACAGTATTAGTAAGGAGATTTCCAATAGCCTCTTCAAAAAGGATAACCCTCCAAGGGGTAGTGATATCCCCTGTTGTGGTCTCCACACGATTTGAAGAATACAATAAGTCTTGTTCCCTATGAAAGTTCATAACCCCAAAACCATGTGCTGAATATAAATCTGACTCCATCAAGGATAAATGCTTACCTGAGCTCAATTCCACAACAACAGGCAATTTAATCGGGCCAACAGCCTCCCTAACATCAATAGGACCCTCCGGTTCACGCTCGCCAAATGGAAAATAGATGCTGCTGTTTTCAGGAAGATTAAAATCACATCTGTAAGCAGCCTCTTTTATCAAATCATTTTTATTGCTGATGAAACGAAACGCAATTCCATTGTTGAATACCCTACAAATAAGTGATACCTCAACTCCTTCATTATTCAACAAGATAGTCGTCTCATTGAAAAGGTTTCTGATTGAACTAAATTGACCCCAAACCGGTTTCCAATTTTCATCTACGGTTCTAGATGTTGTGGTGGATATGTCTAATTCAACACCCGAAATAAGCGATATAAGCGAACTCTTGACCAATAACTCACCATCCCAATAAAGCTGGTATGTAAAACCATTATTTTCATAATCAAGTTTTAGGTTTACCTTACCATCTGGTGAATTCACCAAAATTGGATTTTTCGAATTTCCCAAAACACCTTGACCCACACCATTAAATAGCATAATCAGGCATAGAAAAAATAATCCTAATTTCATGTTACTGTTGATAGAATGAACTCGAATTCGCACAAAAATTATATCGAAAAGGTATTATGGAACATCTCTATTAAATCTTCAATAGTGAACACCATTGATTCTCCTTTAGAACTCTCAATAATTGGGGTAAAATAACCATCCCAGTACAATCTAAAGGATTTGCCCTCTTTTGAATGAAGATTAAGTTTTTCTAACTGACCTTCATTCCATTCTATATCTACTGTAAATCCGCCTCTTGCTCTCAACCCTTTTACCTTTCCTGAAGACCAAGCTGAGGGTAAAGCTGGTAAAAGATGCAATATATATGGGGCATCTACTAAATTCTCTGGAGGAACAACGGGACTAAAAGTCTTGTTATCTCCATTGTCATGATAAGAAGGACTCGAAGCAATAGAAATTCGTTGACCGTCGCTAAAACTCCTCAAATGACTTTGGAGGAGCATTTCATTTACTGCTGCATGTGCTCCAAAGTTACCATCAATTTGAAAAGGTGGGTGAGTATCTAATAGATTTGGCAATACACTCACATCGTAAAATCCCGATAAAATTTCATATGCTTTATCTCCCTGGTGGAATCTACTGTAAAAGTTGGTCTTCCAAGCCCTACTCCAACCGGTTTGTCCCCCTCCCCGAAAAGTAAGAGATTGAAGAGCTGCTTTAGTCAATTGGGGAGTTGTCAGAGGGGAAATATCTCTTCCGGGATGCAACGCCCATAAATGAGACACATGCCTATGTTGGTCTTCGGGGTCATCCCAGTCTTCAACCCACTCTTGTAATTGCCCATACTGACCGATACGCTGAGGTGATAATTTTGGTATTCTCTCTAACAATTTTTTTTCGAACTCTTTATCTACCCCAAGTGTTCTAGCCGCTTCGATACAGTCCACAAAAAGATTGTACATGATTTGCTGATCCATGGCTGCTCCTTCTGTAAGTTTATTAAGACGACCATACTTTTCTTTCAAAAAAGCATTTTCTGCCGACCATGTTGGGGACAAAACATAAGTTCCATCCTTATAAGGAATCATAAAATCAAGATAGAATTCCGCACATTCCTTCAAAATTGGATAAATCTCCTGAAGGTATTCTTTGTCCTGTGAAAAGGCATAATGCTCGAATAAATGTTGTGTCAACCAGGCAGCAGAAATAAAATTATAGGTAAACCGAGCATATTTTCGAAGAGCAGTATGACCAAATACCGAGCTGGTGGTAGAGACCATCCATCCATCCGAATCAACCATTCGACGAGCTGTATGTCTTCCAGATTCACGGATTATTTTCATCCAATTCAAAAAAGGAGTAAAACATTCAACAAGATTTGATGTTTCGGTCATCCAATAATTCATCTGAATGTTGATATCTGAATGATAATCCGAATCCCATATGGGATTATAAACCGGGTTCCAAATCCCCTGTAAATTAGAAGGAATAGATCCTGTTCTTGAAGAAGCAATCATCAAATAACGGGCATAGTGATAAAAGAGCTGGTCAAGTTCGAGACTAGCACCATCTGCTAAAAGTTTATGGGAAGAAATATTCTTAGGCTCAAAATCCAATTCCAACCTGGATCGATTGAACAAAGTTTGATAGTCTAAAATGTGCCTCTTTTTAAGTGTCTGATATGATTTATCACTAATATTCTCAAGCATCTGTTCACAAAAAGCATCATAGTCATGTCCCTTAAATGATGGATAATCAGGTAGATAGTCTGTCGCGCCTACAACTGCAAGAACTACCTCATTTGCATCAGTTATGACCAACCGCTCATCTTCAGCAATTACCTTACCATCAGTCTTGTGCACCTGAAGAACTTGTTTATAGGACATTGCCGCTCTTTCTGAAGCAGGGGTAATTTCTATGTAACGATCATCATCCCAAGTAGGCCTTTGACTCCTCTTTGCTTCCTGGGGTCCGGTGCCACTAATTTCAAGTCTCTCCTGACCAACCCTAATAGATTTTACCTTATGAAGAGCATCTTGTCTTATCCCAAGAGTCATAGGATTCCCATTAGAGGTGTATCGGATCATCATGACCTGGTCAGGAAAACTACAGAAATACTCTCGTTTGTAATGCGTGGCACCGATTTCATAAGAAACATTTCCTACAGCTTTTTCCAAATCTAAGGTTCTCTTGTAATTGAAAGCTGAATCGCTGTGATGTCCCGTTGTAATGATGATGTCAGTAAAAGGAAGATAGTTACCCATAAACCACTTGTTACCAAGATTTTCAAATAGATAGCGCTCAACCTCTCGATTGGCATATCGCCCTTGTCTAATCAATTTTCTCGCTTGGTTCAACACTACTGGATCAATATCTGTCGCTCCACCCTGGTCTTCTTCACTCAAACCTCGTACTCCGTCCCACATTGAATGCTCATTACAAACCAAATGTTCCTGGTCTATCCCTCCATTAAATAGAGCACCATATCGTCCAGACCCTATGGGGAATGCATGTTTGATATATTCTGTTTGCACACTCGCATTCCTACTGAACCAGTCAATATCATCTTTTGGCACTCCAGGATAATCATGCCAAAGAACTAAAGGAGTGCTTTTTTCATCTTCCTGTAGAGGGAAATTCTCAGCTCCAATATTGGTCAGAAAAAAGATACCTAAAAAGGCTAAAATTGCGGTTTTCAAGTTAATGTCTGCACCCCTAAACTGGGATAATATTTTGGTTGCCTTCATTTTAAGGGAATAAATTTGTTTTATCATACTAAGATTTAGAAATAAAACAGATATTACGAGATTTTATATCCACCAGAGATGTCTCCATTCATTTCCTGTATCATTGGGCTGCACCTCTCCCTTGGTGCTTCTACCATTGAGTATTTGCTTAGTGAGAATTTCTTGTAATTCTTTGACTATCTGAGGATACTTTGCTTGCAGATTTTCACTTTCTGCCACATCGTCTTTGAGGTTGTAAAGCTGAATTGGAGGCAAGGAATCTATGGCCTCTTTATCCCTCCGGGGGTTTGGGTAACTCCAACCGCCTGAGTCAGGACACATGATTAGCTTCCAATCACCTTTACGGATGGCAAAACTTCCATTGATAGAATGATGCACAACAGCCGATCGATTATATGACTTTTGCTGAAACAACGGAAACAGACTAAAACTATCCTCAGCTTGATCATCTTCAAGGGGGTATCCAATGATTTCAGCACAAGTAGCCATAAAATCAGTCGTGCAAATGACTTGATCGTTGATTGTTCCTGCATCAATTACTGCTGGCCACTTGGCAATAAAAGGAACGCGGTGACCGCCCTCGAAAATATCTGCTTTGTGTCCCCTAAAGTGATGACTTGGATGATGGCCTTTTAAAGCCAATTCTTCAAAATCAGCCTCTGGTGAACAGCCGTTATCACTGGTAAAAATAATTAAAGTGTCTTCCTCTATCCCGGAGTTCTCAACAACAGACAAAAGCTGTCCAACATAATGATCTATCATCATTATAAAATCTGCATATGGATTTAGTCCACTCTTGCCGTACCAATCCTTAGACGGAAGAATGGGTGTATGGGGCGAAGGGAGTGGTAGATAAAGAAAAAATGGGTTTTTAGCACTAGCTTGCTGTTCTATAAAGTCCATACCTCTTCGGAAAAAATTGGGTGTAACATCCTCGTGTACAAAATCCGGAGCAGTAAGTCCTTTTCTCCACCAAGTGTATTTCCCTTTATTGACCGTGGTATCAGTTGGTATGGATGTAGGTATGGTATTTTCGACATATACATAGGGTGGCATATCCAAAGAACCTGAATGACCATAGGCATATTCAAAACCCAAATCATTTGGCGAATTGACCACGGGGAGACTGAAATCAATATGATTGTCCTCATTTTTTGGCCAATCCCAACCCAAGTGCCACTTTCCAATAAAGGCAGTTTCATAACCAGAAGACTTCAAAATGGAGGCTACTGTGCTTCTTTCTTTAGGTATCAATGCAGTGGAACGACCGTTTAAGACACCTTGCTTTAATCGGGTTCTCCAATTGTATCGTCCGGTTAAAATACCATATCTAGTTGGAGTGCAAACTGAAGAAGAAGTATGTGCATCCGTAAATTTCATGCCCTGAGAGGCTAGTTCATCAAGATGAGGTGTTTTAATTTTACCATTTGGGTTGAAGGATGACAAATCTCCATACCCTAAATCATCGGCTAAAATATAGATGATATTGGGTTTGCTCTCTGATTTATCGGTTAAGGAAATAGGACTCTTGTAAGACTGAATAAACATCAAACAAACAACCGATATAAAAATGTATTTATTTTTCATTCATATTTTTTATAGAATTGAGATCTTATATAATTTTAGTTCTAAAGATCGCACTCGGTAGCAATCATACCCTTTTCATCAAACATTAACTCAAAAACCGTTAAATGAAACGCAACAGATTCCATGTTTTGCAAATACACCGATACAGCTATTTAAAGATTCTGAGCAAAATGCTGGGTTTCTTCTTTCTTATACACACAAGGTAAAACACCTATTCAGATTACATTTCATCTTCCACAAATGGAACTGGTGGCTCTAAAAGCTTTGGGTTATCTCTAACAGCAGCTTGAGGGAAAGGCCAAGGGTTATAGGTAGAAGGATCGTACTGTCTTGTATATATGTTTCGCTTTTTCGAATCATCTAGACTTCCTTCTTCAACTCTAGGGTCTGGCTTTCCTCCATCTCCCCATGGAATGCCTCGTGCAGCTTGTGAATCAGCAAAAACTTCTGGACCAAGATTATGTCTAATTATATCATACCACCGATGTGGACCTTCCGTGGCAAATTCAAATCTTCTTTCGTTTAAGATAATCTCAATATCAACAGGACGACCGTAGCTCGTTGCTACATCTGGCATACCTACTCTTGCCCTGACTTCACTGACAAGGCTTTCAGCCCTAGCCAAATCACCTGTTCCCAGCGCCGCTTCTGCATATAGTAATATAACTTCTGCAAAACGAAGTATATGATAGGACTCATCAGCCGATGAATTGTCATCATGTAACCAAGTGAGGTATTTTTGGAAATGATATCCTGTTCGGTTAATTCCACCTTTATCTGCCTTATCCCTACTACTGATTGTCAGTTGTGTTCCTGCTGGAACGATTATATCAGTATTGACTACTCTAACATCTTCACCTAGAATGGTATCTCCAGCAATTCTTTTGGGATGGGTAGCAAACATGGTATATGGTCCTGCCGTTCCTTGTGCCCCTGTAGTAGGTGCGACTTCTCCCTCTCTTAAAACTGTTATATCTAAACGTGGATCTCGATCATTCCAAGGATTGGAAGGGTCATAGCCTGAATCTGGCTCTGTGATATCCTTCCCTGTGGATAACATTTGGAATGACTCAACCAAAACATCAGTCACTCCGGGGAAATTCCCATTACTTCTTCCGACAATACCCGAGTATAAACCCTTTGGAGCCAACCTTGGATAAGTATGACCTTTAAATTCTCGATCATAAAGAACGGTATATATCGTACCCTTGGACCCATAACGAGAATTATTCAGGAAAAGTTGATGAAATCCCCTTTCACCTGGATCGAGTGAATATTCGCCACTGTTGTATACAGTACTTGCTGCATCCGAGGCTTCTCTATATAGGTAATCTTTATCGGGATACCAGTGTAAACCATTGAGCAAATGACGGGCTTTGAGAGTCAAAGCAGCACCCTTTGAAGCCCTAAATTGATCATCTCCACTAGAATACTCCGATGGCCAGGGCAAAACACCAGCCACTTCTGTCAGTTCCTTTGTTATCCAGTCAAACACATCTTTTCTATTGTTTCTCGGAGGGACATCTTCGGGTTGTAGAGGTTTGGTTATAAGTGGAATATCGCCAAATGCAAATTGTATTCTATCGTATTCCAATGCCCTCAAAAAACGGGCTTCAGCGATGTACCTCTGGTACAAGGAGGGTTCTATATTCTCTTCAGCTTGAGGGATACGAACCAAAAACTCATTGATTTGTCGAATCTTGGCGTACCTATTGGCATAATCATCCTCAGCATTTACAAGGGTAGGAGTAATCACCAAGGTAGTACCATACGCGTCAGCTCTATTAATAGCATCATCGGTAAGCACATTATATAGATACTCCGATCTTCTGGGATTACCTTGATGTGCTGGATGTCCTTGAACATTTCTGTATAGGGCATTCAAAGCAAAACGGATATCCAAATCCGTCTTGTAAACAGTTCCTGTAGACAACTGGTCTTTCAGACTCCGCTCTAATAAATCCTGACATCCTAAGAGAGTGAAACTAAACAAAAAAAATAATATCTTTATCTTACTCATGGTTTTATACTTTGACATTATAGTGTGATATCTAATCCTATTGTGACTGTAGTTGCCAATGGATACTGTACACTTCCAAATCCGAGTTGTGGATCCCATCCATATTTAGTAGCAAAAAAGTTGTCCCAAATTAACAAGGGGTTATCCGCTGAGGCATAAAGACGCAATTTTTTGATAAAATTTATGCTATCGACAAAAGCAGCCTGGTAACTTAGGTTTATATTAGTCAGACGAACATAACCTGCTTTTCTAATCCAGTAATCCGAATTTGAATAGTTCTGTAGACCTTCTGTGATTGCGGGTAGAATGGCATTTTTGTCGGGAATTTCTATAGAAAAAGACTCCTTGTGAATAGTAAAAGCATTGCTGATTCCTCCCGAGAAAGCATTGTCAACTTGACCACCGGTGGCATATATAGTTCTGTTTAATACTCCGCTAAAAAATGCATTAAAAGAGAATTCTCGCCAAGTTGCCCCGAATTGGAAACCTATGTTGTAATTACCTTTTGGGTTTCCAATGATTTTATAATCATGATTTCTACTGATGACCCCATCGGGTTCCCCATCAGGACCTCCAATGTCAAGGATCTTGGGGAATCCAATTCTTACTTCATTAGCAATCTCAGATATATCCAAACTCTCACGATATTCGTCCACTTCTTGTTGACTTGCAAAAAGTCCATCTGTGGTGAACCCTTGTCTGATTCCAACGGGTTGTCCAACTTCCCGAAGGGTAGCTGAACCTGTGTTCAGCGTTGAGGTCAATGAACCCAAATCTAGCCATTTGCTTCTGATGTTGCTCAAGGAAACACCCAGATTTAAACTAACCTCTCCAATCTTGCTTCGATGGGATAGTTTGAAATCAAACCCACGGTTCTCAAACTCAGCTGAGTTAATCTGTGGGGCTGGCAAACCAAACTCTGAAGTAGTTGAATATCCGCTGATTACATCGCTTCTTCTTTTATTCCAAAGTTCAAAAGTGACTCCTAGAAAACGTTTATAAAGGGAAGCATCAATTGCTACATTATATGAAGTAACTGTCTCCCAAGACAAATTCTCATTGGCAAAGTTTGCTATAACTAGCCCAGGTTGCAAGCCTCCGGGAAAAGGATACCCTCTATTTTGGTTGACTAGAGATTGAAATGCTAAGTCTCGGACACTATCGTCACCTTCCTGTCCCCACGATACTCTTAATTTTAATTGATCAAAAAAATCAGCATCAGACAAAAATGCCTCACGGTGCAAGTTCCAAGCCAAACTAAAAGAAGGGAAAGAAGCACTTCGATTTCCCGGAGCAAAACGGCTGCTCTGGTCATTTCTTACAGAAGCAGTTGCGATATACTTGCCATCAAAATCATAGGTTAAACTTCCAAAGAATCCATATCTACCTCTATCACCACCTCTATTGGTTGTTCCATTTAATAAACCTTCTTCAATACTTCCAAGTTGCAAACTGATGACTGCATCGGTAAGGAAACTTTGTCTTCTTGCATTAAATCCATCGCCTGTTAATTTTTCTGCTTGAAAACCGCCTGTAAAATCGAAGGTATGTCTATCAAATTCATAATTTGCTCTTAAGATTGATTGGCTGACAATATGAAAAGTCCTCGAACTAGATCTTGATAGTGACCGGGCATCTGCATTGGCTTGCACAATTTGATAATTTTCAAACTCCCCTGTAGTATTATTGAAATTCAAAAGGACACGATCAGTATCGTTATTCCAGTTAGTACGGTTGGCGTTTATGAATCGAAAATTCACATTTTGATCAAATGACAAACCTTTGATTATGTTCACTGTGGCATTGGCTTGTAATTCGAGAACATCTCTTAGGGCCTCAGTAAATGTTCCATCTGTACTAGCCAATATAACATTTGGAGAATCGCCATTGTCTCCGACAATCAAGAGATCGGCAGGATCTTCCAGACCCAATAAAGGATCGGTATCTCGAACCGGAAAATAAGGTAATGCACGTAAACTTCTCTGTGTGCTTATTGGAATACTGTTGGTTTCTCTATGTGTAAATGCAATATTAGCCCCTATCTTTAACGAGCGATTAACATCTGTCCGGATATTAGCTCTGAAGTTATATCTACTGAAATCGTCTATATCGGACACATTTACACCGTTTTGGGTTACGTATGCTGCTGTAAGTGAATATCTTGTTGATTCCGAACCTCCCATAAGGTTTAATGAGTGATTAAATTGCAGTGCGTCTTCTGCATACACTAGTTCTGACCATGAGGTATCGGGAAATTCTCCTCTTGCTGCTCTCAATGCAACATCTTCGGGGAAATAAGCAGATCGTTCAATGGTTGAAAGATCGGGGAATTCACCACTGGCATCAACATTCCAGTAATCAGCATTAAATCCCCCTAAATTCTTCAGCAGCATATAATCATAAGTATTGGTAAGGGTGGGGATTCTGGTATACCCTTGTCGGCTTGATTTCACGCTATACTTAAATGTTGGCGAGCTATTTTTCCTGCCAATTTTTGAAGTAATTAGTATAACTCCATTACTAGCATCTAGTCCATATATTGCTGTGGCGGCTGCATCCTTGAGGATGGAAATGTTTTCAATTGAATTGGGATCAACATCGTCAATATTTACTTCAAATCCATCCAATAATACAAGGGGTCCTCTACCTCCTCTAATACTTAGATTCGGTGATGCACCTGGTCGTCCACTTCCTTGGGAGATAACAAGCCCTGGTTCTATACCTTGTAAGGCCTGCTGTATGGTAAGCAGGGGTCTATTTTCCACTACCTGCTCTACATCTACTGTGGCAACCGAACCAGTTATCTTTTCTCTAGTTTGGGTACCATACCCAACGATGATTACTTCGTCCAAATTTGCTGAATCTTGCGACAATTCTATGTTAATTTGGGTATCTGCTCCTACTGTGATTTCTTCAGTTACAAATCCCAGATAGGAAAATTCCAATATGGAATTTGGGTTGGAAACTTCGATAGTAAAATATCCTTCAAAATTTGTTTGGGTACCATTGGTTGTTCCCTTTTCCACAACACTTGCACCGGGTAATGGCAAGCCATCTTGGTCGGTTACATTACCGTAGATTTGAATTTGGGTTGAAAATTCTATATAGTGGACAGGATTGACATAGTCATAGTCCCACAAACTTAAACTTGCGTTTGATTCACCATAATTCAAAGCAAAAGTTGATGTGTAAATTAGTATGCATCCCACAACAAGAACTGAATTGAGATGTTTTAATGGATTTTGAATATATACCATAGTAGTGATTTTAAGCCGTTACTATCAAGGTAAAGGTAACACTTTGATTCAAAAGTCACGGCATGAAAATAATTTTGAAGTAAATCTTTATAGACTGCATAAAATGTTAGGCTATAATCACTTTCTTGTGAAATAGATACCCCCCTAACAAGTACAATATAAATGTATGACAAACTTGCCTTAAGGTATCGTTGTGGTATTAGACATTGACCTATAGATGAACAAGTTATTTTATCCGAATTAGCTAGAGAATTATCCTGTGAATTTTGTATATATTTGTCCTATTGAGCCTATGTTTTTCTTGTTGTTATGTCAATGAAGCGATTAGGTAAACTATGTGAAGGTATACCGAAGATTGATGGGCAGGCTGAAAGAGATGATTGTAGCTATACCGACATAACTAAATGCAGATGTTTTGGTGTGGATGTACTTATGGTGAAAATATAGACTTTATTCGAAGTTGAGATGGAGGAGAATTAGTTTCTATCTTGGATGACACGTTTGGTTCACACTATTTACTTATCTTTGGTAAATTATTGCACTTACGAATGACGAAGCGTTTTTACTCATTTGTTCAAACATTTTCACTACTGATTTTATTTTCTTGTTCTAAAGATGTAGTTGAACCGTTTACCGCACCGATTCTCAAGTTCACCATCGCCACGTCATCTGGTTTGGGTGGGACTGTATCTGGCGGTCAAAATGTAGATAGTGGTCAGGCGGTAAAAATTACTGCCACAGCCAATGAACACTTTCAATTAAAGGGATGGACCGGAGACTGCGGAACCTTTGACAAGGATGATTTAGAAATAACGATTACTGCTTCAAAGAATTGTACCGTTGGAGCAGAGTTTGAAAAAATCAAATACACCATCACAGCCACCCCAGAAAAAGGGGGGGGTATTGTAAGCGATGGAGAATTACAAAGGGAACACGGTCAGATAGCCTCTTTTACTGCTGAGCCTGACCAGGGGTATCAGTTAAGTGGATGGACAGTAGTTGAAGGTAGTGATTGTCCTGACCTTACAGAGGTCAAGAACAAGGTGACCTTTACGGTTGATGGTGATTGCAGTTTGGCAGCGGTCTTTTCCAAGGCATCTCGAACGATAACCACTTCTTCGGGTATTGGGGGAATGATAAGTCCTGTTGAGCGAGTGGAAGATGGATCAACACTTACCATCACTGCAACTCCTGACACGGGCTATCAAATACAATCCTGGGGAGGGACTTGTGGCACCTTTTCCAAATCCACGAATCCTGCAAGCTTCACAGTAACAGAAGATTGTTCTATTAGTGTATCCTTTGAAAAGGTATCCTATACCATCACCACAAATGCCGGTGATGGAGGTTCTATTACTGACAATCAATCCGTAGATCATGAAGAGTCGGTAATCATCACTGCGAGGCCTGATACGGGTTATCAAATCAGTGGATGGTCAGGGAGTTGTGGCACATTTGACAAGGCTAGCAATCCAGTATCGGTCACTGGTTCCGGTGATTGTTCCATATCTGTATCCTTTGAAAAGGTATCCTATACCATCGCTACAAATGCAGGTGCTGGAGGTTCTATTACTGGAACTCAATCCGTGAAACATGGCGAATCGGTGGGTATCACTGCAAGGCCTGATACGGGTTATCAAATACAATCCTGGGGAGGAAACTGTGGTATCCTGACCAAGAGTGGGAATTCAGTCACCTTCACTGCGACAAAAAGTTGCTCTACCAGTGTATCCTTTGAAAAGGTATCCTATACCATCAGTACAGATGCAGGTGATGGAGGTTCTATTACTGAAAATCAATCCGTAGAGCATGAAGAATCGGTAATCATCACTGCAATGCCTGATACGGGTTATCAAATCAGTGGATGGTCAGGAAGTTGTGGTACCTATAGCAAGACAACCAATCCGATATCTATCATTGTTTCCGAGGATTGTTCTATCGGAGTAACCTTTGAAAAGGTATCCTATACCATTAGTACAAATGCAGGTGATGGAGGTTCTATTACTGGGGATCAGTCGGTGAAACATGGCGAATCGGTACGTATCACTGCAACACCTGATACGGGTTATCAAATACGATCCTGGTCAGGGAGTTGTGGCACCTTTTCCAAATCTACCAATCCAGCATCGATCGCAGGATCTGAGGATTGTTCTATATCTGTGTCCTTTGAAAAGGTATCCTATACCATCACTACAGATGCAGGCACTGGTGGAACGATTACTGAAAATCAATCCGTAGAACAGGGTGAATCGGTAAGCATCGTTGCCACACCAAATACGGGTTATCAGGTACAATCGTGGGGAGGGACATGTGGTAGTTATAGTAAGGGCACCAATCCCGTAACTTTCACGGCTTCCGAAAGCTGTACCATTAGTGTATCGTTTGAACAGGAGGGTACTTCTACTCTTAGTGAGAATCCAGTTGATGACAATACTCCTTCCTCGGGAGATATTAGCATAAGGTATACTATTACCACTAAGGCTGGAATAGGTGGGACAATTATTGGAAATCAATCCGTAGAAGAGGGAGAATCGGTAATCATTACAGCAACACCTGATACGGGTTATCAAATCAGTGGATGGTCAGGAAGTTGTGGCATCTTTTCCAAATCCACCAAATCCGCATCGTTCACTGCTACCAAAGATTGTTCTCTATCTGTGGCCTTTGAAAAGGTGTCTTATACCATCACTACAAATGCGGGTGATGGAGGTTCTATTACTGAAAATCAATTAGTAGAGCATGAAGAATCGGTGAGCATCGTTGCCACGCCAATTACGGGTTATCGAGTACAATCATGGTCGGGGAGTTGTGGCACCTTTTCCACATCCGCCAATCCAGTATCTTTCACTGCTACCAAAGATTGCTCTATCAGTGTAGCCTTTGAAAAGGTATCCTATACCATTACTACAAATTCAGGTGCTGGAGGTACGATTACTGAAAATCAATCCGTAAAACATGGTGAATCTGTGGGTATCACTGCCACACCAAATACGGGTTATCAAATCGCATCCTGGTCAGGAAGTTGTGGCATCTTTTCCACATCCTCCGATACAGTATCTTTCACTGCTACCAAAGATTGCTCCATCCGTGTAGCCTTTGAGAAGGTATCCTATACCATCACTACAAATTCAGGTCTTGGAGGTTCTATTACTGAAAATCAATCAGTAGGGCATGAAGAATCGGTAAGTATCACTGCAACTCCTGATACGGGTTATCGAGTACAATCGTGGTCAGGGAGTTGTGGCACCTTTTCCACATCCACCAATCCCGCTACCTTCACTGCTGCCAGAGATTGTTCTATATCTGTGGCCTTTGAAAAGGTATCTTATACCATCACTACAAATGCAGGTGCTGGAGGTTCTATTACTGGAATTCAATCGGTGAAACACGGTGAATCTGTGGGGATCACTGCCACTCCTGATACGGGTTATCAAGTACAATCATGGTCAGGGAGTTGTGGCACCTTTGACAAATCCGCCAATCCAGTATCCATCGTTGGCTCAGCAGATTGCTCTATATCTGTATCCTTTGAAAAGGTATCTTATACCATCACTACAAATTCAGGTGCTGGTGGAACGGTTACTGGAATTCAGTCGGTGAAACATGGCGAATCCGTGGGGATCACTGCAACTCCTGATACGGGTTATCAAATACAATCATGGTCAGGAAGTTGTGGCACTTTTTCCAAATCCACCAATCCAGTATCCATCGTTGGCTCAGCAGATTGTTCTATCCGTGTAGCCTTTGAAAAGGTATCTTATACCATCACTACGAGTGCAGGTACCGGTGGAACGGTTACTGGAAATCAGTCAGTAAAACAAGGAGAATCGGTAAGCATCACTGCGACACCCAGTACGGGCTATGAATTACAATCCTGGGGAGGGACTTGTGGCACCTTTACCAAATCTACCAATCCCGCTACTTTCACAGCAACCGAAGATTGTTCTATCCGTGTAGCCTTTGAAAAAGTATCCTATACCATCGTTAGTAGTGTAACAACGGGTGGACAGATTACAGAGACACAAACTATTGGATCTGGAGCAACAGCAACCATAGCGGTAACCTTAAACGAAGGGTATTTGCTGAGTGAATGGACGGGCACCTGCGGAACATTCAGTGCAGATGATTTAGAGATTAGTTTTAAAGTAACTAAAGACTGTGAGGTTACTGCAAACTTAAAGGAAAAGGAATTGGAAACTAGTCTACAAAAACTTGAAAAGGAATCTTATACGATAACTACAAGTGCAGGCACTGGAGGAGAGATTACTGAAGATCAATCCGTAGAGCAGGGAGAATCGGTAAGCATCACTGCAACGCCAAGTACGGGTTATCAAATACAATCCTGGGGAGGGACTTGTGGTTCGTTTGACCAATCCACGAATCCTGCAAGTTTCACAGCAACAGAAGATTGTTCTATTAGTGTAGCCTTTGAAAAGGTATCTTATACCATCACTACAAGTGCGGGAACTGGAGGAGAAATTACCCAAGAACAATCAATAGAGCATGGCGAATCAGTGCGTATCACTGCCACACCAAATACGGGTTATCAAGTACAATCCTGGGAAGGGACTTGTGGTACCCTTACCGAGAGCGGAAATACAGCATCTTTCACTGCTACCAAAGATTGTGCCATCAGTGTAACCTTTGAAAAACTATCCTATACCATCACTACAGATGCAGGTACTGGAGGATCTATTACTGGAAATCAATCGGTAATACATGGCGATAATGTGAGCATCACTGCAAGGCTTGATGTTGGTTATCAAATACAATCATGGTCAGGAAGTTGTGGCACCTTTTCTAAATCCACCAATCCCGCTACTTTCACTGCTACCAAAGATTGCTCTATTAGTGTAGCCTTTGAAAAGGCATCCTATACCATCACTACAAGTGCAGGTGCTGGAGGTTCTATTACTGGAAAGCAATCTGTGAAACATGGCGATAATGTCAGCATCACTGCAACACCTGATACGGGTTATCAAATACAATCATGGTCAGGAAGTTGTGGTACTTTTTCCAAATCTTCCAATCCGGTATCCATCACTGGCTCAGAAGATTGCTCTATCGGTGTAACTTTTGAAAAGGTATCCTATACCATCACTACAGATGCAGGTGATGGAGGTTCTATTACTGAAAATCAATCAGTAAAACATGGCGAATCGGTGCGTATCACTGCAACACCAAGTACGGGTTATCAAATACAATCATGGTCAGGAAGTTGTGGTACTTTTTCCAAATCCACCAATCCAGTATCCATCGTTGGCTCAGAAGACTGCTCTATCGGTGTAGCCTTTGAAAAGGTATCTTATACCATCACTACAAGTGCGGGTGATGGAGGCTCTATTACTGAAAAGCAGTCAGTAGAACAGGGAGAATCGGTAAGCATCACAGCAACGCCAAGTACAGGTTATCAAGTACAATCGTGGGGAGGGACTTGTGGCAACTTTGACAAATCTACGAATCCAGCTACCTTCACTGGTTCTAAAGATTGTTCTATTAGTGTAGCCTTTGAAAAAGTATCTTATACCATCACTACAAGTGCGGGAACTGGAGGAGAAATTACCGAAAAACAATCAATAGAACATGGTGAATCGGTAAGTATCACTGCAACGCCTGATTCAGGTTATCAAATCAGTGTATGGTCAGGAAGTTGTGGCTCTTTCGAGAAAACAACCAATCCAGCTACCTTTACCGCTACCAAAGATTGTTCTATTAGTGTAGCCTTTGAAAAAGCATCTTATACAATAACTACAAGTGCGGAAACTGGAGGAGAAATTACCGAAAAACAATCAATAGAACATGGTGAATCGGTAAGCATCACTGCAACTCATGATACGGGTTATCAAATAGAATCATGGGGAGGGACTTGTGGCACTTTCGCCAAATCCGCGAATCCAGCTACCTTCACTGCTTCCAAAGATTGTTCCATCAGTGTAGCCTTTGAAAAGGTATCTTATACCATCACTACAAATGGCGGTGCTGGAGGTTCTATTACAGGAAATCAATCAGTAAAACATGGTGAATCGGTAAGCATCACTGCAACGCCTGAAACGGGTTATCAAATACAATCCTGGGGAGGGACTTGTGGCACCTTTAACAAGGCTACCAATCCAGCTACCTTCACTGCTACCAAAGATTGTTCTATTAGTGTAGCCTTTGAAAAGGTATCTTATACCATCACTACAAATGGCGGTGATGGAGGTTCTATTACTGAAAAACAATCAGTAAAACATGGTGAATCGGTAAGTATCACTGCAACGCCTGATACGGGTTATCAAATACAATCCTGGGGAGGGACTTGTGGTACCTTCGACAAGAAAGCCAATCCAGCTACCTTCACTGGTTCTAAAGATTGTTCTATTTCTGTAGCCTTTGAAAAAGTATCTTATACAATAACTACAAGTGCGGGAACTGGAGGAGAAATTACCGAAAAACAATCAATAGAACATGGTGAATCGGTAACTATCACTGCAACGCCAAGTACGGGTTATCAAGTACAATCCTGGGGAGGGACTTGTGGCACCTTTGACAAGACAACCAATCCAGCTACCTTCACTGCTGCCAAAGATTGCTCTATCAGTGTAGCCTTTGAGGAGGTTAATAGTCTACAAAAACAGGAAAAAGAATCTTATACAATAACTACAGGTGCAGGAATAGGCGGATCAATTACCGAAAATCAATCAGTAGAGCAGGGAGAATCAGTGAGTATCACTGCAACGCCAAGTATAGGCTATCAAATACAATCCTGGAGAGGGACTTGTGGCACCTTTGCCAAGACAACCAATCCAGCTACCTTCACTGCTTCCAAAGATTGTTCCATCAGTGTAGCCTTTGAAGAGCAAGAACATGTTGAGAATCCTATTGAACTTGATGGAAATGGTGTTACTGTAAAAGTTAAGTCAGGTCTTGCACAAGCGGACTATGTGGGAAAAACTGGATATATAGATTACCAAGATAGTAGAGGGAGAGTAGAGTACACCATTGTGGATGCTACTATGCTTAAAACACGAATCAGAAACGGTTCAAGTGTAGAAAATGTAGTCACTACGTTTGTAACCAATATGCGTAATATGTTTAGAAGTTCTAGATCTAGATCTTTCAATCAAGACATCGGTTCTTGGGATACAAGTAATGTGACTGATATGGGTCATATGTTTACCGGCGGTAGCTCCTTCAATCAAGACATCGGTTCTTGGGATACAAGTAAGGTGACTGATATGGGTAGCATGTTTTATTGCGTTAAATCGTTCAATCAAGACATCGGTTCTTGGGATACAAGTAAGGTGACGAATATGAGATTTATGTTTGGTTGTAATAATTACTATTATCCTAGCAACCCTTTCAATCAAGACATCGGGAATTGGGATGTCAGTAATGTGACCAATATGGCTAATATGTTTTACCGTGCTGTCTTCAATCAAGACATCGGTTCTTGGGATACAAGTAAGGTTACCAGTATGGGTGGCATGTTTGAAAGCGCTGAATCCTTTAATCAAGACATCGGGAATTGGGATACAAGTAAGGTGACCCATATGGGTGCGATGTTTCGGTTTGCTATTTCCTTCAATCAAGACATCGGTTCATGGGATACAAGTAAGGTGACCTATATGGGGGCTATGTTTCGAGGAGCTACCGCCTTCAATCAAGACATTGGGAATTGGGATACAAGTAATGTGACCGATATGGATAGAATGTTTTCCAGCGCTACCTCTTTCAATCAAGACATTGATTCCTGGGATACAAGTAAGGTGACCGATATGAGGCTTATGTTTGAACGTGCTACCGCTTTCAATCAAGATACCGGTTCTTGGGATACAAGTAAGGTGACTGATATGGTCTGGATGTTTCGAGGAGCTACCGCCTTCAATCAAGATATCAGTAGCTGGGATGTTGATATGGTAACCAATTGCACTGAATTCTCACTCAGTAGCGGACTCACACAAGCGAATAAACCCACTTTCGATAATTGTAATGAATAAAGTATAAGACAAGCGATTATTTGGTTGTGTTATCAGTAAATGAAGCCATTTTAAGATGGATTGAAAATCATTAAGCAAGCTTGTCATAATATATATTATATTTGTTAAATACATGTCTTTCATAAGAAATTGGAGATGAGTAATTCACTAAACATTTGATATATTTATGATTAATAGGATAGGTTATGGGTAGTTTTTTCATAAGTGTAGCAGTTATTTGTAGTTTTTTATGAGAAATATCTAATTTTCATCCCACGAATACGAATTGAAAAGAATTACAATACCATCAGATTACAAGTATTATGGGGTGTGCAAAGGAAAGCAATATCAAGAAAGCGTAAAAAGTAGTGCGTAGTATATTTTATAAATCCAAAAATACTGATTAACAACTACTTACAAGATAAAATGATAAACTTGCACATGGAATCATTTTCTGTTTTGTGAATCAACAATGATAGTAACCGGACCATCATTGATTAATGAAACTTTCATATCTGCACCAAATTCTCCATAGAACACCTTGCCAGGCAATGCACTTTCGGCCATGGTGATGAAATGTTCATATAAGGGTATAGCTGACTAGGATTTGCTGCTTCAATAAAAGAAGGCCTGTTACCTCTTTTAGTTGAAGCCATGAGAGTGAATTGACTAATAATCAATAAATCGCCTCCAACATCCAATAATGAAAGATTCATTTTGTTTTCTACATCGCTAAAAATTCGCATCTGTAATAATTTTCTCAATAGCCACTCAACATCCCTATTATCATCCCTATGTTCAATACCTAAAAAAACTACCAACCCCATACCAATAGAACGAGTCTCAAATGTTATTTGTTGCATCTGCTAATTTGTCTGCCAATCATACAAACTTCTTGCATTATCAGACTGTTCTGGTGATTTTACTGATTTGAAACAATTTCATTTTTCGAAATATAAAAAGCAATGACTAATTAACAAGTACAACTATTTATGATCAAATGATCTCCATCTGCATTTGTAAACTATAGAAGTTTGTCTGAAGAAAAATTTTGAAAAGATATGTAGAAATTAACTTTCATCAAACAGAAAAAGAGTAAACATATCATGAAGCGATGGCAGAGTATAAATAAACCTTTTCAAGGTTGTATCACTTATCTGGATATCGTGCAATGGATTGAAAGGGTAAGAATAAATTCATCAATATGGTTTGGAGGTCATAGCACAACATTTGAATCTGCAATCTATATTTAGGATTGGGATATGTAAAGCAAATTAGTGATTAAAAAAATTGATTATACGTCCATTAAGGCGAAATGTTAATCTATATTTGGTGTAATACCGTTTAAACAATAAAATTACTCATAGAAAATTGAATGCCTAAGCTGTTTAGCCGTAGAGTAAACATATAAACTTATTGAGTAAGTATAGTGACTAAATGGTATAAGACGATTAAGAAAACAAAGATTTAGCATTCAAGTTGAATTATGATTGAGACAAAATTGACCTTAAAATTTAGAGGTTGTGGGGGATTTAATTGTATATAGATCTGGGCTTTTGGAGATGAATTCTATTGTCGTCCTTTGAATCTGATTTTTGATTACCTTTACCATCGAATCATGGAACATAGTTTCGATACCAAATATCCATCCTCCCAATACCTTCAAGAAAAAGCCAAAAAGAGAATACCAAGATTTGCTTTTGAATATCTTGAAGCTGGCTGCAACGAGGAAATTAATCTTAGAAAAAATATCAGTGATATACAAAAAGTAGAATTTCTACCAAAATATATCACCAGAAAAAATACTATTTCCCTACAAACAGAATTATTCGGAGAAACTTATGATGCTCCTTTCGGCTTATCACCGATAGGATTACAGGGATTAATCTGGCCTGGTTCGTGTGAATTTCTTGCCAAAGCTGCACATACGAATAATGTACCATTTATTCTCAGTACAGTAAGCACCGCTGATATTGAAACAATCTCAAATATAACTTGTGGAAAAGCTTGGTTGCAATTGTATCATCCTGCAAAACAGGAGGTAACTGATGATATATTGAAAAGAACCCAAAGCGTTGGTATAAAGACTTTAGTATTGTTGAGTGATGTACCTTCTTTTGGACTAAGATATGTAGATATTAAAAACGGGCTTTCTATGCGTCCAAAATTATCCCTCAGGAGTATCATGCAAATTTTATCTCACCCAAGCTGGACTCTCGAAACACTTATCGCTGGTAAACCATATTTTGCGCTCCTAAAACCGTACATCCCACCACAACTCTCCTTAAGACGGCTTGGACAATACATGAATGAGACTTTTGATGGAAAATTAACTCCTGAAAAAATAAAAAAAATCAGGGATCAATGGAAAGGAAACCTCATTGTTAAAGGTGTGTCTTCTATACACGATATTGAGAAATGTCTTCAATTAGGCATAGATGGAATAATTGTTTCGAATCATGGTGGAAGGCAAATTGATGCAGGTGAATCAAGTTTTCATTCATTGCTCAGACTAGCAGAAGGCTATAAAGAGAAAATTACAATCATGATGGATGGTGGTATTCGTTCGGGAGTTGATATCGCTAGAGTAATAGCCTCTGGGGCATCATTTGTATTTATGGGAAGACCATTTATGTACGGTGCCGGTGCTCTTGGAAAAAAGGGGGGCAATCATACCATTAATATGTTTAAATCACAATTGCACCAAGTTATGACTCAATTGGGATGTGAGCAAGTCAAAAATCTTCCTAATTTTCTCACTTAAAAATCCCATCAGGTCTTCAAATTTTCGCTTTTTCGAACATACCATGCGTCGGTATGGACATAAGGATTTTATCTGATTAGAAGATTTAGCACTAATGCTTTTATTGTGATAGGTTATATACAAAAGATCAAATCACTTGCTGTATTCTTTTTCATACTTTATTGCCCATCTTCCCCTATCCTCCTTTTGGATGATAAAAAGATTTCCCATAATTTGAAATGACCTTTATTCCTATAAAGAACGCATCTTTGTTTAGCGTGTGAAATTCGCATTCATGTTAATCCTCAAATAACTTAAATTGGCGAATTTATTTGTCATAAATTGGGGCAATCTATTATAATTCTGAAAATTCATATTGAGATACATCCTTAAAGTTAGAACGTTTTTTATATTCTTTTTGATTTTTTTGTTCTCTTGTAAAGAGAACAAAAAGCAATTTACCATTTTGGAGAGAAATGGAATGGTTTGGATTCCAGAGGGCACTTTTTTAAGAGGGAGTAATCATTTTGATGCCCGTGGGGATGAACAACCCGTGCATAGGGTAAAAATATCTGGTTTTTGGATGGATAAAACAGAAGTCACGAATGCTCAGTTTAAAACATTTGTAGATGAAACAGGGTACATCACCACTGCTGAAAAAGCGCCGGTTTGGGAAGAAATAAAACAATCTTTACCAGAAGGCACTCCAAAACCCCCTGATTCATTATTTCAACCATCTTCATTGACTTTTCGCCCTACTGAAGGTCCAGTTAATCTAAATGATTTCAATCAGTGGTGGCATTGGACACCCCAGGCTAGCTGGCGAAAACCCATGGGTTTCGGGAGTTCTATCAATGATAAAATGGACCATCCAGTTGTACATATCTCTTGGGATGATGCCAATGCATATGCTCGTTGGGCTGGAAAAAAACTTCCCACAGAGGCACAGTGGGAGTGGGCAGCCAAAGGTGGTCAGCAAGATGCAACATATCCTTGGGGAAATATAGGCATTGACCAAGGAAAACCTAAGGCGAATTCTTGGGATGGACAATTTCCCTACTTAAATACCGAGCGAGATAATTTTTTTTTCACTGCCTCGGTAATGTCTTATCAGCCCAATGGATATGGTTTATACGATATGGCCGGAAATGTTTGGGAATGGTGTTCTGATTGGTATAGTTATGACTATTATTCAGATCTAAAAAAACAAACTACCGAAAACCCTCAAGGACCAGATTCAAGTTATGATCCTAATATGCCTTACCTAAAACAGCGGGTGCTAAGAGGAGGATCTTTTCTTTGCAATGACACCTATTGTTCTGGATATAGAGTGTCTGCACGAATGAGATCTTCACCCGATACAGGACTTCAGCATACCGGCTTTAGACTAATAAAGGAGGGGGAAATGCCTTCTCTGACCAAATAGTCTGCTCCCATCTAATATAGAACCTGTTTTATCTACGTGGCTCTATTGCTTATTTGACTTTTTCTTTTCTTCAGAGTGCGTTCAGCAGCATTTGACGCATTAGCAATGGCTTCTTGAAAAGATTTCCCTTTTTTTCTAACTATCACATCGTCACCTGGAATGAGACATCTCAGTTCGGCTACCTTATTCACAGGGTCACTAGAATTGGTGAGTTTTATGGTAACCTCTATTCCAATCATTCTATTGTAAAAGTTTCCAATCTTTCCAACCCTTTTGTTGGTAAAATCGATTAGATCATCATGTGCAGAATAGTTTACTGCTCTAAATTTAATATTCATAATGTAGCATTTAATTCATTGTTCTCTTGGATGTGCTGATTGATATACTTTTTTAAGACTATCTATACTACTATGGGTATATAGCTGGGTAGTAGCAATACTTTGGTGACCCAATAAATCTTTTATGGCATTGAGATCTGCTCCAGCACCCAATAGATGACTCGCAAAGCTGTGTCTGATTATGTGTGGACTTCGATTTTGTTTGGTTGACACCAGACTAAAATAGTTACATACAGTTCTATAAACAAATGATTGTGAAATCTTTTGACCATTAGCATTTATAAAAATATTAGAGTGTAATGGCTCTAAGGAATTTCTCCAGATGAGATATTCTTTGATGATATGGATTGCTGATTCCACAAGTGGCACGATTCTCTCTCTATTTCTTTTTCCTTTCACTTTTATATATTTCGATTCTATATGCAAGTCTGTTAATTGGAGTGAAATTAATTCAGTTCTTCTGATACCGGTAAAATATAATAGGGCGATAATAGTATATTTTAGTACACCGAGAGAATCTTTATTAAAAAGTGATGGGTCTAAAATTTGGTTCATCTCTTCCTTGGAGAAGGGTACTTGTATTTTTTTAGAAGCCTTTAGCTGATGAATTTTTGTTAATGGGTAGGTCTCAATCAACTTAGTTTTCTGTAAAAATTTATAAAACGACCTTAAAGCTGAAACCTTTCGATTGATTGTACCTTGTGAATTACCTTTCTTAGTTCTCAGATGAATAATCCAGTCCCGAATATGATGATGTTCTACTTTGTATAGCTCAGCACAACTTGTAAAGCCTGAAATAAACTCTTTGAACTCTTCAAGATTCTTATTGTATGCAACCATGGTATGATGAGAATATCCTTTCTCAACATTAATATAATCAATAAATCGATTAATCAAATTCACACTTTATGTTAGAACAATATACAAAAAAACTGTGCCAATATAATGGAACATTTTCAAATGAACTACACTAACTGATAATTTAATCATTAGGATTATCCCACCGTTTGAAACTCTAAACATACAGACTTTTTCAGAATGGCATTATACATACCTATGCGCTTAACATTACATCCAACATCTACATATATGTAAAGAAAAGATATTAATAATTGTGAATAATATTTGGGTTTTTATTACCTTGTAAGAACCAACAATTGAATCAACGCTGTGTTTATTTTAAGCATCGGATTGTTTATTAATCTGTTGAATATCAATTATAAATAACTGACCCATATAGTTTACATATGGAAGATGATTATAAAATAAAATTTCGTCTCTAATCACACGTTAATTCCCTTGTAGTCATGAAAAATTGGAGATCGACATTCAGATTATCTATAAAGATGGGGCTCTGTGGTGTGTACCTTGGTGTTTTTTCATCACCTTGTATTCATGTTCTTTGAGTGATGATACAGCTTTGGTTTTAAACCCGGCACCTTATCAGATTCCAGCTCTATCCAAGATTAAAATTGTCACATCAGCTGGAGTAGGTGGTTCAAGAACAGACATTCAAAATGTAGCTAATGGTCAGCAGGTAATAATCACCGCCACTGCTAAGGAATACTTTCAATTAAAGGAATGGACCGGAGAATGCGGAAACTTTGACAAAAATGATTTAGAAATAACGATTACCGCTTCAAAAAATTGTGCCGTTAGGGCTGAGAATGAAATGATGAACAAAATTTTTTCGGGAGTACAAAAATCCCTTTGTGACAAATTAGTAGATCTTCATACGATGATACACCGTTTAAAGTCATGGTTATTTAATCAATATAATAACCTCTCTAATAGATTTCGAATATAATAAGACCCACACCAAGCTAGTTTAACCACTAATAATAAACGGCAATACCCAAAATGGGGTAATGTATTAATTGACCTCGGCTTCGATACGTTTTTGCGTATAGGCTGCCCTAAGAACTTTCTGACGATGCTTTACAGAAGGTTTTGTGAATTGTTTACGCTTGCGAAGTTGCTTCATTTTTCCAGTTTTGTCAAACTTTCTTTTGAATCGCTTTAGGGCTCTGTCAATGTTTTCACCCTCTTTTATCGGTATAATTAGCATATAAACCAGGTATTTTGGACTGCAAAATTACAAATATTTTAATGTTTAATCTTGATGATTCACAAAAATCGCTAATTATTTTTTTCTATAGACAATTATATGCTTTTAGAAACATTTTCAAATTCCCTTAGAATCATTGACTTTTAGATTCTATATTTTTCAAGGAAACTGATTGTTTCCATTGGTTTTCAAGGAAATACTGCTTTACCACTTGAAAAGATTAAAAGAAAGATCAAATCCATCTTTCTTTACTATTTATGTTCATGGCAAACCAAATTAATCCCAAAAATAGCCATATTCAAAATAACTAGTTCAACATAAAGTGTAGTGGAACCAGTCTAATCAATATTTCAAACTAATAAAATCGCATTCTCAGTTTTGTACCCGTATATTCACCGTTTGAAACTCTAATCATACAGACTTTTTCAGATTGGCATTATATATCTGTACGCTTAACATTACGTCCAAATTCTACATATATGTAATGAAAAGACATTAATGATTGTGAATAATGAGTTGGAATATATTTGGGTTTTTATTACCTCTGAAGCACCAACAATTGAATCAACGCTGTGTTTATTTTAAGCATCAGATTGTTTATTAATCTGTTGAATATCCAATTTTTAAAGAAAAGATTGTGAAAGAAAACTATACAATTTTGGAAAGCTTTCGAGAAAGTATCAATTTTTGGATCTCCGATGTTCCTTCTCCAATGGTACACAATTTTGAGTCTCTGTAAAATTTCTCCACTGGATAATCCTTTAAATAGCCATACCCTGCCATAATTTGTATCGACTCAGAACTTACCTTTACACAAGTTTCAGATGCAAACAATTTAGCCATACACACAGGCACTACTGGATTATCATTCTGGTTAACAGCCTGGGCTGCACTTTTAATGAGTAGCCGAGAAGCTTCAATATCTGTTGCCATCTCAGCAATCTTAAACGCTATAGCCTGAAAATCAATCACCGGCTGACCAAATTGCTCTCTTTTTTTGGCATGATTTAAAGCAGCCTGATAAGCACCTCTGGCAATACCAAGTGATAGTGCTGCAATAGATACCCGACCGCCCTCTAAAACTTTCATGGCTTGTTTATACCCCTGACCAACTTTTCCTAAAATCTGATTCTCGCCAATCACACACTTCTGGAAAATCATTTCAGCAGTTTCCGAAGCTCGCATTCCTAATTTATCGTCTTTTTTGCCAGCCAAAAACCCCTTAGTACCACGCTCAACAGCAAATGTCGTAATCCCTTTATTGACTCCCCCTACTACAGCATTAGCCAAAACCACGGCTATGTCAGAAGAAGCCCCATGAGTGATAAAATTCTTTTTACCATTCAAAACCCACTTATCACCCTGATAAACTGCTTGAGTCTTCATGCCTCGAGCATCAGATCCGGCATCAATTTCCGTGAGTCCCCATGCTCCCAACCAAGTTCCTTCAGCTAATTTTCTCAACCAACGCTGGTGCTGATGACTATCACCAAATAAATAGATGTGATTAGTGCATAAAGAATTATGAGCAGCTATTGAAAGTCCTACTGCAGGATCAACCATGGAAATTTCTTCTATAATCGAAACATAAGAGTGATAGTCCAAGCCTACCCCACCAAATTTTTCAGGGACTAGTACACCCATCAAGCCGTATCTTCCTGCCAGTCTCATCGTGTCAATCGGAAAGAACTGGTCTCGATCCCACTGTTTTGTGTGAGGTTGTAAATACTTTCCTGCAAATCTCCTAGCGATTAATCTATAATCTGAAACTAGTGGTTCTGCCAAAGTTGGTTTTGAATTTCCTTCAATCATAGATAATCGTGAATGCTGAATAAATTGAATGCAAATATAATTAGTGGATTCTAAGAGATTTAATACTGACCTAAATGTTTAACTCCATAGCAAGATTGAGCAATGAGTCCCAATAAAAGCTTCCTTCGTTCATATACTTTCTTCAACTAAGATTGATTGCATCTCAACAAAATTTTTGCCCAAACCTTTTGAACCTGGCTTCATGGTTGTAAAACTCAAAGTATACATTTCATCTTGAAATCAATTAACTCAAAAGACGGTTCAATATACACAGACTCATGCTACATTAGTGCTAGAAAGCTTGAAATAAAATATAACTTCTATTACATATGCTCAAAAACAATCATTGATTACATCTGTTTCCTAATACCGACACAACGGTCCAAAACCCAATCGCTTGGTTTATAAACTACTTTTTTGACATGAAAACCCATTCTCAGTATTTTTATTTTGTGTTTGTAATTACCACGGTAATTCGACCTTGTCATAAAATCTTGATAAGCAGATTTTGATTGACTTAGTCCCCTTTTTCTTAACAACTATTTTTAACATTTCATAAAACCAACAAATCAAAAGATAAAAGTCATTTACAATCATCTGATATTAAATACAGAACCACCATTCAAAATCCTCATTTTTAAAATACAATCTTTTTGTTATTTAAATCATTGATTCTCAAATACTAATCTTCGGGGTTCTATTCATGAGTTGATTTTAACTGCTTTTTGAACAAAAATACCTGAACCATTTACTAACAACTCTGACTTTAATCTGACAATAATTGTTAGAATGAGATTCAAAGAATAAAATGCCTCCTTTAGTCTATACCCATCTCCAATCGTCTCAATAAATACCTCAAACCTATGCTTTGGATTGTATGTTGTTCGTTTTGAAATAACGATAATTTTGTAATATAATTCGACATCCAAATTAGTAGAGAATAATTCTCAACTTACCATCAAACATTCTTTGACGGATTGAGTTTGCGTATTCCTATTGCCGTTAAGTATTTACTCAATTCCTTTTTCACTTTCGGAAACAAAATGAAGAGTCCAATCATATTTGGAAATACCAATGCTAAAATCATGGCATCAGCAAACTTCACTACCGAATCAAGGGTGATTGAAGCTCCAATAACCAAAAAAACCAAAAACAGTATTTTGAAACTTAAATCCGAAAGTCTACTTCTCCCAAATAAAAATTTCCACGACTGAATTCCATAATACGACCAGGATATCATCGTGGAGAAAGCAAACAATATGATTGCGATGGTCAAGATATAAGAGAAATTTGGGAGAACAGAATCAAAAGCCCTTGAAGTCAAATCAACTCCACCCAATTCTTCACCGGTCTCATTGAGTACGACACTACTATCTTGAACATTTCCATAGCTGAATTCACTCTCAAAATTTCCATCACTAAAGTTAAAAAAGATGATCACAAGAGCAGTCATAGTACAAATCACTACCGTATCAATAAATGGTTCTAAAAGGGCAACAACTCCCTCAGAAGCGGGATACTTCGTTATTACAGCTGAATGAGCAATTGCTGCCGAACCAGCACCGGCTTCATTTGAAAAGCATGCTCTTCGGAATCCCACGATCAAAACACCTATAAATCCGCCCAAACCTGCCATCGGATTAAATGCACTATTAATAATCAATCCAAAAGCATCATCTATATATCTGAAATGGACCAATATAATTATCAGCGTAGCTAAAATGTAAATTCCTGCCATAAAGGGTACAATTTTAGATGTAAAAGTGGCTATCCTTTTTATCCCTCCTATGATGACAAATCCAACTAGTACGGCAAAAATTAATCCAGTAACAAAGCCTGAAGCTCCCCCTTGAATGTTTAAAAGAGAAGTTACTTGCTCAGTAGCTTGATTGGATTGAAACATATTCCCCCCTCCTAAGGCTCCTCCAACACAAAATATCGCAAAAACAGTAGCTAGGAATGTTCCTAAAAATTTTCCAAACTTGATATTCTTCAACTTGAAATCAGCCAGTCCTCTTGATAAATAATACATCGGACCACCATGCACAACTCCATCTTTATCAATGTCTCGATACTTTACCCCAAGAGTACATTCGACAAACTTGGTGGACATCCCTAAAAATCCACAAACAATCATCCAAAATGTCGCTCCAGGTCCACCGACTGCAATCGCTACCGCTACTCCAGCTATATTTCCAAGCCCTACAGTTCCTGATACTGCTGTAGTAAGAGCCTGAAAATGACTTACCTCACCATTTTTAGTTGTTGACTTCGCATCGTTTTTATCAATTGAATCGTATTTTCCTCGGACAGTATCAATAGCAAGACGAAACCAAGTAATGTTTGGAAAAAAGAAAATCAGAGTGAAAAACAAAGCCCCCAAACCAAGAAGAATTACCACAACTGGCAGTTGATGTTCGCTAGTAATCCTTACCTGTGTAAAAACTATGCTTTCCCATCCCGTGGCAACTGGTTCAAGTGCCTCATTTATCTTATCATCAAGCCCCTTTACTTCTGCCTGGGCAGTTTGGATTGGTTCATCAATCTCTTGCTGACTCTCTTGAGAAAAGAGCATCGCTCCGGGCAAAAGAATCCATACAATAAAACTTCTCTTAAAATTAATTGTCTTCATATTTCTATATGGTTGATGGTGTTTGATAATAAATTGACATTGGTAAAAATACCAATAGTAAACAAGCCTACTACACTAGGGATGAACCCATATTTATGCGAATAAATAATTGAGATGATAGGTAAAAGTTATAATCCCAAAAATAATCATTTGATATCATTACTGACTTGTATTTGAAAATTATGAATTTATGATATCCTGATATGACCAATAATGGTTTAATTCATTAAAATAATTATTGGCGAACTAATTGATCAAAAAAATAAATTTTTATAAATCAAAAACAGAAGGTCGTTTACGATAAACCATGTCAATAAATGTCTGTAAAATCGCAGCAATAAAGTACAAAATGGGTCCTCCCAAAATCGTAACAAATGTGGTGTAAACAAAGAAAACTCGCACACTGTTGACTCTCATGCCCAGCATTCTTGCAATCCTAGTACAAACTGAAAAACCATTCTGCTCTAAAAAAACTCTAATTTTTGAAATCAATTTCCCACCTCTTTTTTCAAACAATGAATTGGACCAGTCCACTGTTTTAGGCCACCTTTTAAATTATAACATCTTAGATTCTGCAGTCTGGACATCATGCGACATGCTTGAGCGCCCCTTACACCCGCTTTGCAATAAACAAAATATACCTTTGATTTATCTAACTGGTTAATTCTCTGTATAAATAGATCTAATTGCTTGATATCTATTATTGTAGACCCCAAAATATGTCCTTTTTGAAATTCAGTTTTGGTCCTAACATCAATAATTTGGCTATTAGGTAACAAATCTATTTGCTGTTTCCATTCTGATAATTCTAAATCCACCGGCTAATTTTTAAATGCCAAAAATAAACCCTTGGAGATAAATAACCTCTCATAATACTAATCACGAAAAAATGGCTACCTATTTACTTTATAATGCTAAAATCCTGATAATTTGGCAATTATTATTTTACTTTTGATTTTTTAATTTTTCAATTGGACAAATACTTTAACGGGATTAATTCATTTATAGGTTCATCTACACTCAAATCGTTTCAAGCAATAGAAAAATAATCCCGCAAGTAGGAATAATCAGAAAATGATAAAATTTCGATTCGACACAAAATCCATTAGAATAACAGCAGATTTGTTGACACCAGTAGAAGTCTATTTGAAATTGAGAGACCACTTTCCCAATAGTCTTCTTTTGGAAAGCAGTGATTATGGTGGCCAGAATAAAAGTTATTCCTACATATGTTGTAATCCTATCGCATCGATTACCATAAAAGATTCCACCGCTAAATATCAATATCCTAACGGAAGAACTTATAGCAAGAAGATTTCTTCAAAAGACCATGTAGCTGAAGTCATGCATAACTTTTCAAGACACTTCACTTTTGAAAAACAGAATAAAGAATTTATTACTCAGGGAATGTTTGGTTTTATATCCCACGAAGCTGTTGGGTATTTCGAAGATATTAAACTCAACCAATCAAAACCCGGGTTCGACATACCAGATATATATTATGCTGTATACCAAAACATCATTGCCATCAGTCTGTTTAGTCATGAGGCCCACATCTATTCTCATGTCACTGAAGAACTAAAACACAATATCAAAAAAATTTCGGATTTTATTACTGAATCTAGAGTTTTGGAATACCCTTTTAAAGCACTGGATGAACCTCATGCCAATATGGGCGATGATGAGTATATGAGTCTAGTGAAAAAAGCCAAGTGGCATTGTAAAAGAGGTGATGTGTTTCAATTAGTTCTTTCCCGAAGGTATACACGATTTTTTAAAGGAGATGAATTCAATGTTTATCGTGCTTTGAGGAGCATCAATCCTTCCCCATATCAGTATTTTTTTGACTACGGGAATTTCAAAATTTTCGGCTCCTCACCCGAAGCACATTTGGTGGTAAAAAATGGAAAAGCAGAAATTCATCCAATAGCAGGAACTTCTAAAAGAACAGGAAACCACAAAGAAGATTTGAAAGCTGCTAAAGATTTGATTGAAAATTCTAAAGAAAATAGTGAACATGTAATGCTAGTGGATTTGGCTAGAAATGATCTCAGCAGAAACGGAACTCATGTTAAAGTGATAAAAAACAGAGAGGTTCAGTTTTTTTCTCATGTCATTCACTTGGTTTCAAAAGTAACGGCCGAACTAGATCCGGATGTTTCAATCTTTCAGCTAGTTGCAGATACATTTCCAGCAGGAACTTTGAGCGGAGCACCAAAACACCGGGCTTTAGAACTAATTGATAGATACGAACGTTCACGCAGGAATATCTATGGAGGAGCAATAGGCTATTTCGATTTTCATGGAAAATTTGATCATGCCATTATTATTCGTTCATTCCTAAGTATGTCCCAAAAATTGATTTACCAAGGCGGTGCTGGACTAGTGGTTGACTCAAATCCAAAAAGTGAACTAAACGAAGTCGAAAATAAATTAAAGGCTCTTGAAAAAGCCATTAGTGAAGCAGAAAAAATATGAGCAAACCAAAGGTCTTTGTCATTGATAATTACGATTCTTTTACCTATAACCTAGTTCATGATTTAAAAGATTTGGGTTGTGAACTAACCATAAAGAGAAACGATGGATTCAATTTGGGTGAATTAAAACGTTATGACTATATATTGATATCACCCGGACCGGGCCTGCCAGAAGAATCTGGATTTTTACTTGAAGCAATTAAAAAATATGCCCCTACAAAAAATATCTTGGGGGTTTGTCTCGGACAACAAGCCATCGCTGAGAGCTTTGGCGGATCTCTTCTTAATTTAAATCAAGTTTATCACGGAGTTGCGACCGATATACACATCACAAAACATGATGACCTATTCATCGGTTTGCCCAGTGTCTTTAAAGCAGGTAGATATCACTCATGGGTTGTCAAAACATCATTACCCAGCTGTTTGATTCCCACCTCTTTTGATTCTGAAGGACAAATTATGTCTCTTCGTCACGAATCTTATCAAGTGAGAAGTGTGCAATTTCACCCTGAATCAATCCTTACACCCCTGGGGAAAAAGATCTTAGAAAATTGGTTGAATACCTAAGATATGAAACTGATATTAGAACGTTTACTCGACAATGATCGATTGAGTTACTATGAGGCCAAAAATGTTTTAAAGTTCATTACTGAAAACAAATATAACTCAGCTCAAATCGCTAGTTTTCTAACCATATTCAGACAGCGTGGAGTCACCATCGAAGAACTTAAAGGGTTTCGAGATGCTCTTTTGGACAAATGCCTTAAAGTCGATCTTAGCGAATTTCACCCAATAGATTTGTGTGGCACCGGGGGTGATGGAAAAAATACATTCAATATCTCCACAGCATCGGCCTTTGTAGTTGCAGGTGCAGGTATTAAAGTGGCTAAACACGGTAATTATGGAGTTTCTTCTAAATGCGGTTCAAGTAATGTATTAGAGCATTTAGGTATTCTTTTTACTACAGACAAAGAATTTTTAGAACGATGTATGGAAGAAGCCGGATTGTGTATTCTTCATGCTCCGTTATTCCATCCAGCGATGAAAAGCGTAGCACCCATTAGAAAAAATCTAGGTATCAAAACAATCTTCAATATTCTTGGGCCCATTGTAAATCCAGCTTCACCAGAAAAACAATTGACAGGTGTATTTAGTTTAGAAGTAGCTCGATTGTACCATTATCTGTTCCAAGATATTACCGAACATTATACCATCGTCTATGATCTTGAACAATATGATGAGGTTTCATTAGTTGGATCGTCTAAATTATTAAGTGACAAGGGCGAGTTTTTAATAGATGCTCATACATTTAAAGCACCTCAAGTTACCCCCATAGAACTTGACAATGGAGGCACAGTTGAGGAAGCATCTGAAATCTTGGTTGCCGTTTTAAAAGGAAATGGGACCAGAGCTCAGGAAAATGTTGTATGTGCAAATGCTGGTTTGGCTATATCCACAGCATTAAGCACCTCTTTTATAGAGGGTTATGAAAGAGCCAAAGAAGCAATAAAAAACAAACGAGCATTCAAGTCTTTTCAAGCTCTTCATAATCTGAGTAAAGAATGGGAATCTTAGAAAAAATTGTTCAATCCAAAAAAAAATCTTTAGATTTAAGAAAACGGGGTTTTCCCCAAAATTACCTTGAACAATCCCTCCTTTTTTCCAGACCATGCTATAGCCTTGTTGATTCAGTAAAAAATTCGACCAATGGCATTATTGCTGAATTCAAGAGACGTTCCCCCTCAAAAGGGGAAATCAACTATTGTTCTGAAATTGTAGACACACTCACTGGATATGAAAAAGCAGGCGTTAGTGGAATTTCGGTCCTAACCGATGTTTCATTTTTTGGTGGGTCAGTCGAAGATTTAACAATTGCTAGAGGCTGTACCAAAATTCCAATTCTACGAAAAGACTTCATCTTTGACCCTTACCAGATAATTGAATCCAAAGCCTTTGGTAGTGACCTAGTTCTCCTGATTGCTAGAATACTCAAACCACAAAAAGTTAAAGAATTAACTCTATTGGCCCACTCTATTGGACTTGAGGTATTGCTCGAAATCCATGATGAATCAGAATTTCATACCCATGTTTTTTCAGAAATTGATCTGATTGGAATAAATAATAGGAATTTAAATTCCTTTCGAGTTGATCCCGCTTTGAGTATCTCCCTATCCAATAAGATTCCAGACAGATTCACTAAAATTGCCGAAAGTGGTATCCGTTCTGCCAATGAGATAAGAAAACTAAAATCCTATGGTTATGATGGATTTCTAATTGGAGAGCAATTTATGAAGGGAAATAACCCCGCTGAAATAGTCCATCGGTTGATACAAGAGCTCGAATGATGAAACTAAAAGTATGTGGATTGAAAGACCCAGACAATTTGAAAATGGTGCTTGGTCAAAACCCAGATTACATTGGATATATTTTCTATGAAAAATCACCTAGGTTTATTGGTAACAGAAAATTTAATGTTCCTCAAGGGGCTAAAAAAACGGGAGTTTTTGTTAATGCGAATTTTGAATTTATAAAAAACAAAATAAAATCACACAGCTTAGATGCAGTCCAATTGCATGGTGATGAATCGGTCGATCTTTGTAATGGAATAAGATCCCAGTCAGTAGAGATTATCAAAGCTTTTGGAATAGATACCACTCTTGATATTGAATTGATGACTACCTATCTCAAGTCATGCGATTATTTTCTTTTCGACACCAAAAGCAGAAAACATGGAGGGACTGGAAAGCGATTTGACTGGTCAATACTACATTTCTATCCTTTTGAAAAGCCCTTTTTTATCAGTGGAGGTATAGATAGTATTCACATATCAGAAATCAAAAAGTTGTCAGCAAAAAACCCTTTTCTCCATGGTGTGGATATCAATAGTAAATTCGAAATAGAACCAGGGATAAAAAACATCACAAAAATTGCAGAATTCAAAACCCTTCTCCATGACCTTTAAAGTTGATTCAAACGGATACTATGGACAATATGGAGGTGCATTTATTCCTGAAATGCTCTATCCGAACATCCAACAGTTAAAACAGAGTTATCTTCAAATTATTGGCAGTTCAGCATTTCAAAATGAATTCCAGCAATTGCTTAAGTATTATGTCGGTAGGCCGACACCTTTATACTTTTCTCATCGGTTATCTAAAAAGTATGGCACCAAAATATATTTTAAGCGAGAGGATTTATGCCATACTGGTGCACATAAGATCAACAATACCATCGGACAAATCTTACTTGCAAAGTATATGGGAAAAGATCGGATCATCGCCGAAACTGGCGCTGGACAGCATGGAGTAGCCACAGCGTCTGTATGTGCCCTGATGGGGGTAAAATGTATAGTTTATATGGGCTCAGTTGATATAAAAAGACAATCCCCAAATGTTGCCCGAATGAAGATGCTCGGTGCTGAAGTAAGAGCAGCAACTTCTGGGAGTAAGACGCTCAAAGATGCCACAAATGAAGCCATTCGGGATTGGATCAATAACCCAGAAAAAACTCATTACATCATCGGGTCAGTTGTAGGTCCTCATCCCTATCCAGATATGGTTTCACGTTTTCAGTCAGTAATCAGTCAAGAATTGACCCATCAACTTGAGTTCTTAGAAGGAAGATCTTTTCCCGATTATCTCGTTGCTTGTGTTGGAGGAGGGAGTAATGCTGCGGGTTTATTTTACCATTTTTTGGATAATCCTAAAGTCACCATATTTTGTGTTGAAGCAGCAGGTCACGGAGTAAATTCAGGTAAAAGTGCTGCCACAACCCAACTGGGTAGGCCAGGAATTATCCATGGAAGCAAAACTCTATTGATGCAAAATGCCGACGGCCAAATTCAGGAGCCTCATTCTATCTCTGCAGGTTTGGACTATCCTGGAGTGGGCCCGCTTTTTGCTCATTTAAAGGATACCAAAAGAGCACATTTTAGAGCTGTTAGTGATCGAGATGCCATGTTATGGGGCCTTGAACTGTCAAAGATGGACGGTATTATACCGGCCATCGAAACAAGTCATGCACTTGGGGTATTAGAATCCGAAAAATTCAATAAAGACGATATTATTGTCTTTGGTTGTTCTGGAAGAGGTGATAAAGATTTGGATACATACATCAATTACTTTGAATTATGAATAACCGACTTGATGGTCTTTTTAAGCCAAATAAAAAAATTCTGTCCATCTATTTCACTGCTGGTTATCCAAGAATTAATGACACGGCAACTATTTTGAGGGGACTTCAAAAGAGTAATGTTGATCTGGTAGAAATAGGAATGCCATTTTCGGACCCGCTAGCTGATGGACCAACCATTCAAAGTAGTTCAACAGTCGCTCTAAAAAATGGAATGAGCACAAAAATTTTGTTCGAGCAGCTTCAAAATATTCGAATGGATATTCATCTCCCGCTTATCATTATGGGATATTTTAATCCAATCTTACAATACGGAGTAGAAAAATTCTGTGAAGAGTGTGCTCAAATAGGCATCGATGGATTAATCATACCCGATCTGCCTTTACAAGTTTATGAGCAATCTTATGAATTGTACTTTGAGAAATACAACTTGCATAATATTTTTTTAATTACACCCCAGACTTCTGAAGGGCGAATTCAAAAGATAGATCAAAAATCAAAGAGTTTTATATATATGGTCAGTTCAAATAGTGTAACCGGATCTAAAAATCGGGTTGAGGATAAAGTTCTATCCTATTTCAAGCGAGTAAAATCACAACCTATAACATCTCCGAAGTTAATTGGTTTTGGCATAAGCAATAACCAAACTTACAGGACTGCTTTGAAATTTGCAGATGGAGTCATTATCGGATCTGCATTTATAAATTTTTTAGATAATAATTCCATTGAGGACATAGGAAAATTCATCAAATCAATCAAAGAATAATACTTGGTAATAACCTGAAATTTAGGTAACTAATGGTTAGTATGTGGATTTTACAAAGGAGCAGTCTCCAAAATTTGGGTACTTGATATTGAAAATATGCTTATTAAGGGAGGTGTTGATAAAACGATGTAGCAAAAGTTTGACATTACCAGTTATGTAAGTGTAAATTGAGTATTCAATCTGATTCTTTAATTTATTTTTTTGAATCTTCAATAGTTTTTATTGGGACTTGTACTTTGAACCCATTCCACTCAATTACTTATGTCGTTTTATTACATCCAAAAAAAGAGATTGCCCATCATAATTGGCTGTACGAACCATCAATGGTATTTTTTCTAAATTTGCCCAACCGTATTATTTCAAATACTTAGAGGTCAGAAGGTTTCTAAAACAAGGCAATTCTAATATCACTGCACCAATGTATTTAAAATCATCTTTTGGTTTAGTAGTGTTATTCGCTTTGATGGTGTCAATTATATTTTCGTGTAAATTGGACTTACTTGAACCCAAACCACCCCCTATCGCTATTCCAAAGCCGCCTGCTTATACCATAGCCACTTCTTCCCAAGGAAGTGGAAAGATAACCGGCAATCAAGACAATGTAGATAGAGGTCAGCCGGTAAAAATTACCGCTACAGCTTCTGAGCACTATCAATTAGTTGAGTGGAAAAGCGACTGCGGAAGCTTTAGCAAGAATAATCTTACCATAGAATTTACAGCATCTAAAAATTGTTCTGTTACAGCTGTATTCGAAAAGATTCTTTACACCATCAGTGTGAACTCAGAAGAAGGTGGAACAGTGTCAGACCCTGGAGAAACCAGTAAAACTTATGATGAAAGTTTGACAATTACTGCTGAGCCTGATAAAAATTATCAGCTTGGTGAATGGAAATTAGACGGTCCGGGCTGCCCATCTGTATCAGACCGTACAGAAAGAACCATCACTTTTGCCGTCAAAGGCAATTGTAGTTTGGAAGCAGTATTCATTAAATCGCCAAGGACTATTACTACTTCAGCTAGTGATGGTGGTGAAATCACAGAAACACTAATTGTAGAACAAGGTGATGAGGTTCTAATCACCGCCAATGCTGATCAACATTATCAGTTAAAGGAATGGCAAGGCGACTGTGGTAGCTTTAGCAAAGACAATCTCACAATAGAATTTACAGCATCTAATAATTGTACTGTTACCGCTGTGTTTGAAAAGATACCATATACCATCAGCGTAAGTTCAGGAGAAGGTGGAATGGTAGATAACCCCAAAGATTTTATCCGTGGATTTGGAGAAACTATCTTTTTAACTGCAATGCCTAACGAGAAATATGAATTTTACAGATGGAAAACAGATATTGACTGCCAAGTGCTAACGCCAATTACGGATCCAGTTTTGGAATTCCCTGTGGAAGGCAATTGTAATATAGAAGCACAATTTAAAATAAAACTCTCCGAAGCACTCAAAGATACTCCGTTGTATTTAGACAAAAATGGAGTAACCGTAATGATTAAACCTGAAGATCAAGACTTAATTGGCAAGACATTTAGAGTCAACTTTGGGAGTGCAAAAGGAAATGTTAAATTTCTTGTTGTAGATGAGCTGATGCTACGAAAAATGATTCTTACTGGCAAGAATGTAGAGAATGTAGTCACCACATTTGTAACAAATATGAGTGAATTGTTTAACAATGTTTCCTCATTCAATCAAAACATCAACTCATGGGACGTGAGTAATGTTCAAAATATGAAATTGATGTTTTTTAAGGCAAAAAGATTCAATCAAGATATCAGTTCCTGGGACGTGGGTAGTGTGACCGATATGAGTTTAATGTTTTCAGAAGCAGGATCATTCAATCAAGACATCAGCTCCTGGGACGTGAGTAATGTGACCGATATGAGTAGAATGTTTCAGTATGCAGATTCATTCAATCAAGACATCAGCTCCTGGGATGTCAGTAATGTAAAGAATATGGGGGCTATGTTTTATACTGCAAGTAGATTCAATCAAGACATCAGCTCCTGGGATGTCAGCAATGTAAAGAATATGGGGGCTATGTTTTATACTGCAAGTAGATTCAATCAAGACATCAGCTCCTGGGATGTCAGTAATGTGACCGACATGAGTCAAATGTTTTACAATGTAACTGAGTTCAATCAAGACATCGGAAATTGGGATGTTGGTCATGTTAGAAATATGAGTCAGATGTTTAAGGGCGCTATTTCATTTAACCAAGATATTGGTAATTGGAATGTCGGTAATGTGACTGATATGAGTCAGATGTTTTACGATGCGGCTGAGTTCAATCAAGACATCAGTTCATGGGATGTCGGAAGTATCAAAAATATGGGTGGTATGTTTGCCAATGCTTCAGTTTTTGATCAATCTGTTGGAATACAAAGTAATCAACCTTCTTTTAATCAAAATATTGGCTCTTGGAACACCAGCAATGTAACCAACATGGCTTCTATGTTCTTGGGTGCAACGACGTTTAATCAAGATATCAGCTCGTGGGATGTTGGTAATGTCAGAAGCATGAAATCAATGTTTGAAAATGCATTTTCGTTTAACCAAGATATAAGTAGTTGGGATGTTAGCAATGTAACTGAAATGAGTCGAATGTTTGCTTTTGCTGAATCCTTTGACCAAAATTTGAGTTCCTGGGACTTGACGAAAGTCAAACGAGATAGTCTCATGTTATATGAAACAAAAGTCTCAACAAAAGGACATTTTGACATCAGTAAAGGAAAACCTATATTGGAAGATCCAATATATGCCGATATCAAGAGAAATAATTTTGAATCATACATCAAAGCCTTTATCGCAGATGCAAAAAGACACGGTCTTGATCTCTCTCATATCAACACAAAGAACTATGAATTTAGTGTCGGCATTATTCGAGGAGCAGGGCTTGCCCATAAAATTTGTGATGATACAATTGGGGTTACAATAGATAGTATTCTCTGGAAAAGGGCACAAACTGACGACTATCATTTTACTGTCTTATTATTTGTCATGTGGCATGAATTTGGGCATACAATTTTGGGCTTGATTCATCTATGTCAGTCCGGACAAATAATGTCAGGAAGACATGATTACGACTGCCAACTACCTCCAGGCGAAACTGATAAGGATAAAGACTATGGGGAATTATTTTATAGCACATATCATTGGCATAGATCAGTTAGAGATATGATGACCGGTCGTAAACAGGTGAGATATTCATGTAGGAATAAACGAGCGGATAAAACCTTTACTTGCTTTATTAATTGACAATAGGTATAACTGGTTTATTGCAAATCATATAAAAAAAGTAGAAACTACATATATCACTAATCTAGTACTGTGTGTTGAAAATGACAAACTTGCAAAATTGAGTTAGCTTGATAAGAAGTCCTATTTTCTGAGGTCAGACACCGGCTGAAATCTCCATTCAGAACCCTAAACTTTTGTCCAGAAAGCCATTATCAGGCTTGAGAAATAAAAAGCACTGAGATTAATGAACAAATTTGGATTTTTTAATCTCCAAAATGACATTTTTAAGATTGAGTGAATACCTACGATTTAATAAATGTTTATCACTTATTTATTAACCCTGACTTTCACTCTTTTTTGAGTGATATATATTTCACCTAAATGCTTGTATATTAGATATATAGACGATATATTTTGAATGTATTTTGGTGAAATAAGTGTCCATGTAAGATGCTTGTTTATTACTATTTATATAATTGAATTTAATGCAATCATACAACAGTCCCTTGACAACTACTTCCTGCCCCAGCTGTACAACCATAACAATGTTGTGAAATACAGACATTTCTATTTTGTAGAGCATCCATTTCAAAATTGGAGATGTGGTTGGACTTGCTGGAAACATTTAACTCCAGCATCTGATTAAAATCACAATCATATAAATATCCATCGTAGCTGACCGAGATAGTGTTTGTACACATCAGATTACCAACTGTGGAGGGGTTAAAAGCGTTAACTAGCTTAGTCATATATCCCTCAAAATTTCCTGAGGCCACTAAAAAATCAAGAAATCGGCTAATCGGCAGATTAGTAATGCAATACAAATTGTTGAACTCTATGCCGAAGTCTTCCCTCAATGCGTGTTTGTATTCCTCTTCTAACTCCTCTTGACCTCGTGGTAGATAAGCACCCAATGGATTATAAACCAAATCAATTTCAAGGCCTGTTCCCTGTAATCCATACCCTACCTCGTTGAGTTTTTGAAGTGCCTCTATTGATTTATTAAATACTCCATCCCCACGTTGCCGATCTGTTTTTCCCCGGCGGTAAAATGGAAGAGAAGAAATAATATGTAGTTGATGCTCTTTAAAAAAATCTGGAAGGTCATAGTATTTTTTGTTTGCCCTCAGTATGGTTAGGTTTGAGCGAATGATAATTTCAGGGATTTCTGCTGCTTTAGCCTCCTTAATAAACCAACGAAAATCAGGATGCATTTCAGGAGCTCCTCCAGTTATGTCTAAAGTCTTTATCTTGTGCTTATGTGCAACTTGTAAACATTGGGACATGGTAGGTTTACTCATTTTTTCTTTTCTATCAGGTCCAGCGTCTACATGACAATGAGCACATACTTGATTGCACATATACCCAATATTCAATTGAAGGATTTCTAGTTGCTTGGGCTTTATTGAAGGAAGCTTATGTGATTGAAGTTTTTGAGAAAAAGTAGGTAATTGTCCAGACAGAAATATACTATTGGACAAGAGTTGTAATTGCTTTTTAGCATCGGATAAGACATTATTTTGTGCCTTTAGAGACTTCTTTGTAGACATCACATACTGAGCTTGTTGTAAATATTCATGGCTTGAACCGTATGGACTAAGGAAGCTCCACCTCTTATAGCACCTGCTACATGAATGGCTTCCATCATCTCTTCTTTTTCAATTCCTCGCTCAAGACCATCTGTAGTATAGGCGTCAATACAATAAGGACACTGGATTGTATGAGCCACAGCCAGAGCAATCAAAGACTTTTCTCTTTCTGAAAGTGTCCCCTTTTTAAAAACACTTTGATAGTAATCAAAAAATTTCTTTCCCAATTCTGGATTCCATTCATTGATACTTCCAAATTTAAGAAGGTCTTCAGGTTGATAATAACTTTTACTCATCAGTTGTTTTTATTTATCATATGTCAATTACAATTCGGATAACTCCAAACCATTGATTTGCCGCTAAACAAATATATCAAATTCATTGGTGATTAAATTTGCTAGTATGCAGATGTTATCCCCTCGTTAATAAGCAATCCATTTGTACAGGATTTCTTTAACTTTCCGAACGACATAATGAATTCAAATAATCTTCTTGTTGTGTTTGCAAGGACACCTATATCTGGGTGCGTAAAAACAAGACTAGCCAAATCCATTGGTAATCAAGCCGCATTGTGGATTTATCAAAAACTACTGAATAAAACCTCAGAAACAATTTTGAGCGAACAATACCATACGGCTTTCTTTTTTGACAGCAAACTAAAAAACCAGAGCCCTATTCAAAACAAACCCAGATATATCCAAACCCAGAAGGGAGAAACCTTAGGTCAGCGAATGGAAAATGCTATTTTATGGGGATTTGATAAATCATACAAAAAAGTAATCATCATCGGAAGCGATCTTTGGGATATAAAAATGAATCTCATCGAAAATGCCTTTACTCAACTAGAACATAATGATTTTGTCATTGGTCCTTCATTAGATGGCGGGTATTATCTCTTAGGACAAAAAAGACATTTCACATCTCTCTTTGAAAATATCTGTTGGGGTTCTTCAGTAGTATTTGACCAAACGGTAAATAAAATTTCAGATAAGAAAGTCTTTTTACTGGAACCAAAAAATGATATTGACACTTTTGAAGACTTAAAAAAAGAAAAAGAACTTTATAATTTGTACAAAAACACATTATAATGATTCAGAACATCAATAACCAGCAGGAACTTCGTACTGCTGAACGTGTACGAGCTTTACAGGCTGATATGTACATGACCACCTTTCATGGTTTCAGTGGGAAACCAATATTCAGAGGTATAAAGAAGGCTAGCGATTTGTATCCATTACCCTCTGATGGGAAGAACCTGTCTGAACTTGTCCGAGCCAGAAAAAGAAGCGGTGAGTTGAACGGGCTGAAAGGAAGGGAAGCATATGAAGCTTTGGTAAAAATGAACGAAAAACTACCAGATTTATTTTAATTTACGATAATAATAATTTAAGTTATGGCACTGACCAGGAAAGGATTAAAAATAGGTTCAGGTAATGCAACCAAAAAATTAGATGAACTTAAAAAAGCCATTCTAGCATCAAGGGACGCTGCGGCATCCTCATCTAATCAACCTATTTCTAATGAAAAAGAAACTTCGAAAATAAAACGACAAACAGCAGCAATAGAAAAGCAAACAGGAATGGTTCGCTATTTCAGCAGAGAAGTCCTTAATGCTGCGAAGTACCTCAATGATCTAGGTGTTGGGGAAATAGATATAGGCATAATTTTAGGGACAGGATTAGGAAAATTATCAGAACAAATAGAAGATCCAATAATTGTTCCTTATAAAAACATACCAAATTTTCCTCTTAGTACTGTGGAATTTCACGCCGGCGAAATTTTCTATGGTCGCCTTTTTGGGAAAATGGTACTTGCATTTAAGGGCCGGTTTCATCTTTACGAAGGGTACAATTTTTTGCAGATTACTTTTCCTATTCGTTTGTTAGATGCACTGGGGACCAAAACAGTCATCATCTCTAATGCTGCTGGTGCAATCAATCTTAAATTTCAAAAAGGCAGTTTAATGATTATTAATGATCACATCAATTTACAAGGAGGTTCACCATTGGCTGTAAAAGGAATAGAAAAACTTGGAGAAAGATTTGTTGATATGAGCAATCCTTATTCCGCATCGCTTATTGAAAAGAGTTTAACTGTTGCTAAAAATTTAGGAATAACCCTATTTCAAGGTGTCTATGTAGCGGTTGTTGGTCCCCAGCTAGAGACAGCAGCGGAATATAGGTTTTTGCGTATCATTGGTAGCGACGCTGTTGGAATGTCTACCGTACCCGAGGTCATCGTAGCAAGACAACTAAAAATGGAGGTATTGGCATTTTCAGTTATCACTGACATGTGTAATCCCGATAATCTTGAACCAATAGATATAAATGATATTCTTGCTACGGCCAAAATAGGAGAAGAAAAACTATCTGTAATATTAGCTGAATTATTCCGTCTCATATAGTATCATATCCTAAGCAAATGATATAAACTATTGATATATTATGTTCAAAAAATATTCGTACCTTAATCGCATATCTGTTTCCCATGAAACTTAATTTACTTCTATCTGTAATCTGCACAGGGTTATTATTCTGCTCATCTTATTCAGTATTGTCCCAAAAAAATATCCACCAAAAATGGGATTCCTTACTTCAAGAATATGTATCTACCACGGGAAAAGTTGATTACCAAAATTGGGAAAAAGACCTCCAAGGAATCGCTTCGTATATTGAAATTCTTCAAGAAAACACACCAACAGAAAAATGGTCAAAAGATGCTCAGTTAGCTTATTGGATAAACACTTATAATGCGGTCACTGTTCAATTGATTTTGGATAATTACCCCATCAAAAGCATACAAGAATTGGATAGTCCCTGGGACACTAAGCTCTTTTATACTAGTGGGATTGGCTATACTCTGAATGAAATAGAACATGGAATTCTTAGAAAAATGGATGAACCACGAATACATTTTGCAATAAATTGTGCTTCAAAATCTTGTCCAAAACTCCAAAAAAGTGCTTTCTTGTCAAGCAAACTTGATGAGCAACTAGAAAAATCTACATATGAATTTCTAAACGATTCATCAATGAATATTATCAATAAGCAGTCAATACAACTTTCAAAAATCTTTGATTGGTTTGGAGAAGATTTTGGCGATAAAACTCAAAAAATAGAATTTGTGTCTAGATATACCAAGGTTGATATAGATCAACAGGCCAAATTAACCTATATACCTTATGATTGGAGTTTAAATCAGTAAACCCCCAAATAATCCAATAATAATTGTCTAATCTTAAAATTTGATTGTACTCTTCGTCTATACAATAGATTATAAAACAAAAAAATTATTAGGGTATTAATTTTTTTTACCTTACATTTATTCTGAGTGATTTTTTTTATGTGGTTGAGTATTTTTCCATTTTTTGGAAAATCAAGACGCTTCTTTAGTTATTTATGAATGATTTAATTAATTCGGTCCTAATTATTGGAAATGGCATTTCCGGAGTTACGGCTGCTCGACATATTCGAAAAAACTCTGATATAGATATTACTATAATCTCAAATGAAACGCCCTATTTTTTTTCCCGCACTGCTCTGATGTACATCTATATGGGACATATGAAATTCGAGGCCACCAAACCCTACGAGGACTCTTTTTGGAAAAAGAACCGAATCAATGTGGTATTTGATCAAGTTACTGGTATTGACGAGGAAACAAATTCTGTTGAGTTAGCCAATAATAATCGGATCTCATATAAATACTTAATCATCGCTTGTGGTTCCAAACCCAATAAATTTGGATGGCCAGGTCAAGAATTAGAAGGTGTTTCTGGAATGTATCATTTACAAGATCTCGAACGATTAGAAGCACTAACTCCTACGATTAATCAAGGAGTTATTGTCGGCGGTGGTTTAATTGGAATCGAATTGGCAGAAATGCTTCAGTCACGAGGAGTTCAGGTACATTATTTGGTAAGAGAAAGTAACTTCTGGAATAAGGTACTGCCCTATGAAGAGTCTAAGATGGTCACCCAGCATATTTTAGACCACGGAGTAGACCTCCAATTGAATACAGAATTAAATCTCATAGAGCCTGACTCTGAAAATCGAGTTAAAGGAGTTTATACGTCAAAAGGAGAGTTTATTGATTGTCAATATGTTGGATTAACTTGTGGTGTTAGTCCGAATATCGACTTTTTGAAAGAGAGTAATTCAAGAATTAAAACGGATAAAGGAATCATTGTAAATCGGTTTCTTCAAACAAATATTGAAAATATTTATTCCATTGGCGATTGTGCCCAACATCTCCATCCATTTGACCAGAGAAGTAGAATTGAGTCTGTTTGGTATACAGGCAGAATGATGGGAGAAACAGTTGCAAGAACTATCACGGGCACTAAAACGGCTTATCAACCAGGACATTGGTTTAACTCAGCAAAATTCTTTGATATCGAATACCAAACCTATGGAAGAGTCAATGCCAACCCTAGCCCCAATGAAATTCATCTCTATTGGGAGCATCCCAAAAAAAATATTTCGATCCGATTAGCATATGACCGTATTACGCATAAAATTCTTGGTGTACTAAATATGGGGGTAAGGTTAAGACATGAAGTTTTTGATCAATGGCTCAATGAAAGAAGAGAAATTTTATCCGTGATTGAGCATTTTGAGAATTCTAATTTCGATCCAGAGTTTTATGCGAATTATACAAGGATGGCCAAGCCAACATTTTATAAGCATTATGAGGAGATAGAAAAGTCAGAACTCAAGCGTATCTTATAACAATAGGGAATATCTTTAGAACATTACAATGAAAAAAACAATTCAGAAAGCATCAGCACTTGTAGGGCTGTCGGGCTTGATTTTAATGTCGTCATCTACAGTAGTGGAATACCAATCACTTAGTGCAATACTTGTTTCAAGTCTTGCTTTAATGTTCTTTGGAGGTGTGATATTTTTTTGGAATCAGTATAGTAACACTCTCGCTGGCATAAAAAACAATGGTGTATTCTTTAATACATTGACAAACAGAGGGTTGTTAGGTTTGATTCTGGGTGTGTTGATCACATTCATTTACGTCCTGATCTACTGGTATCCGAAGACTTTAGGATATAATTCTAGCGGACCTTCAACAGGATTAATATCTCTATTTGATCCCTTAAGTTATCTCTTGAACGGAAAACCTGCTTCCAGGTGGTTTGTGTATGGAAGTCTATACACTTTTGCCATTGTTCTTTTTGGCATTAAGTTTATCTATAAATACCGCAATAATAGGTATCAGGTAATCAGGACTGTTTCGGTGATGTTTTTTCAATTTGCATTTGCTTATTACATCCCTGAAATATTGAGTGCATTAAATCCAGACACACCATATTTTGCAAAAGACTTGAAAAACATATGGCCATTAAACTATTATTTTTTCGATCAATGGCATCTTAAGAATATGCTATATGGAGGAGGTTTGGGTATGTTTTTTTTGGTTTTTGGATTGGTCCTAGTTTTCATTATTTCACCCATTCTTACCTATTTCTATGGAAAGAGGTGGTATTGTTCTTGGGTATGTGGCTGTGGTGGATTAGCTGAAACGGCAGGAGATGCATTCAGGCAACTTTCAAGTAAGAAATTGAATGTGTGGAAAATTGAAAGATTAATGATTCATGCTGTTCTGGTTTTTATTTTCATAACCACTATTGCTGTCATTTGGTCTTTTTTGGGTCGAAATCCAGATTTATACATCAATAGGAAAGGATTTTTCTACATCATTACGTTTATAACTTTAACTACCATTGGGGTAATCTATTTTACCAAAAAAAATGGATTCTCTAAAGATCTAAGAGCCACTGTTGTGAGTCTTGGTGTAATTCTCATCTCTTTGATAGCCATAAGGGCTTACTCTAACGAGACACATATTTTATTTATTGAAAGTGCCAAACTTCAGAAGTCTTATGGTTTTTTTATCGGTGCCGCCTTTTCAGGAGTTTTAGGAGTTGGATTTTATCCAATTTTGGGGTCCAGGGTGTGGTGTCGATTTGGTTGTCCTGCAGCAGCAATTTTAGGAATTCAACAAAGACTCTTCTCCAGATTCCGAATCACCACCAATGGTGGTCAATGCATATCTTGTGGAAATTGTTCTGTTTATTGTGAAATGGGTATAGATGTCAGATCTTATGCTCAACGTGGTGAAAATATTGTCCGTTCTTCTTGTGTAGGTTGTGGTATTTGTGCTGCTGTATGCCCAAGGGGTGTACTAAAACTTGAAAATGACAAATTAAAAAATCGTATTCCATCTTTCGAATTTCCTCTTGGTAATAACCCTGACATAACAAATACGATTAATTGAGGTCATCATTTTCGCTATACCAGATTTTTTTGGTCGTACATTTTATTGATATGGAAGTTCTTTGACGTAGATACATTAAAAATAAGCTCTAATTACTTTGTTGTAGAAATATTGAAAAGAAAATAAAAAGTTCTATTATAGTTGATTACAAAATAAATAAAAAGTCATTCGTGTTGATTATTTTCCTAATAAGATTTATTGATATTTGCCTATAATTTCGTATCTTTGATGCTTATAAATACACCCTATTATGAATATTTTTAAAGGTCAAAACCTCTTAGAGTTCTCTGAACGCTTCCAAACGGACTTAGATTGCAAGAAATACCTCTCCGAAATCAAATGGAATAAAGGCTTCAAATGTGTCCGATGTGGACACAAAGCTTGTCAGGTACGCAAGGATTTTTCCCGGACGTGCAACATCTGTAGTCATACCGAGTCAGCTACAGCCAATACCTTGTTCCACAAGGTGAAGTTCGGTGTACGCAAGGCTTTT